>ENA-OWNT01000789-OWNT01000789.1-seawater-metagenome-genome-assembly--contig:-NODE-789-length-56274-cov-12.145808_pt1 | contig 56274 bp, 47 predicted proteins | sample MGYA00238136_ERZ651165 | MGnify/ENA primary metagenome ERZ651165 (study PRJEB26861, sample SAMN08777766) | seawater metagenome | isolation source: coastal seawater | place: USA: Florida | collected... | reverse complement strand
TCCCCCGGCCGGAGGGGCCCGGGGAGGACGGAGTTCTCCCCGGAAAACAGGGGGTGTCTGGGGGACGGAGTCCCCCGGTGGTGCACGAGCAGTCAGCCTGGAGCCAGCCTCAACCGAGGACGCTGTGGCCTCTTGCGCGGTAGGAGACCCCTGAAGGGGAAGGACTGGGTTGTGCCAGTTGGGTGACCCGGCATGGGTGGGCTGTGGGGGCCCCCTCCGCCGGCTTCGCCGGCACCTCCCCCTGAAGGGGGAGGACTCTGGAGGGCCGCTCTGCACAGTGCCAAAAAGTCGTGAGGACGGGTGTTCTTCGCCTGAGGGAACACTGTCGTGCCCCCGAAGAGGAACGGCGGGACTGCGCCAGTGGGTGGACGAGGCCGCGCAGCGGGTCCCGGCGCATCGCTTGCGGGCGCCGGGACGGAGGGCCAGTGGGGAGACCCGGCACGGGGCTCGCCGCGTCTCGGGCCCGACCCTCGGGAACACACGGTGGCCGGTCGCGACCCCGGGGAGCGACGGGCCAGGCGCCCAGAGGCATGGACGGCGCGATTGTGCTCAGCTTTGGACCTCGAAGCCGGCGTTCTCGACGATTTCGTGGATGCGGGCGACGGGGACGGTGCCGATGACCTTGGCTTGGGCGTCGTCGAGGGAGACCTTGGCGGACTCGATGCCGTCTTCTTTTTGGAGGAGGCGCTCGAGGCGGGACGAGCAGCCGCCGCAGGTCATGCCGCCGACGGAGACGGTGATGGGGGCGGGGGCGTTGGACATGGGGGACTCCAGGGAGCGGCGGGAGAGCCAGGCGCGGGTGTCTTCGACGGCGAACCAGGCGAGCATGGCCACGAGTAGCCCGGCGGAGAGCTGGCCCCACCATGGGGTGGCGTGCACGTGATCATGGACATGGCCGACCGACAGGGCGCCGAAGAGGGCTTCGTAGCCGAGGCCGAAGGCGATGCTGCCGACGACGAGGGTGGTGAGGTAGACGGCGAGCGTGCGGGTGCCGAAGGCGCGGTAGACGGCGCCGAGGGTGGCGACGTTGGTGGCGGGACCGGCCATGAGGAAGACCATGGCGGCGCCGGTGGGCATGCCGGCGGCCACGAGGGCGGCGGCGATGGGGACGGAGGCGGTGGCGCAGACGTAGAGGGGCACGCTGGCCAGGAGCACGAGGCCAAAGGCGGCGATGGTGCTGGCGCCGGCGAGGCTTCCGAAGAAGTCCGGGGGGAGCCAGGTGGTGAGCGCGGCGGAGAGGAGCACGCCGAAGGTGAGCCAGCCCCAGATCATCTGGATGAGCTCGACGGCGTGGTCGAGGGCGCCCTTGAAGGTACGGGGGGGGGGTATGGCGCAGCTGTCGTCGGTGGTGGCGGGGGCCTGGCCGGGAGCGCCGCCGAGGAGGTCGGTGGTGAGGCCGCTCACGATGCCGGTGATGAGGGCGGCGGCCACCTTGGTGAGGGCGAAGGGCCACCCGAGGAAGCTGGCGCTGACGAGGATGGAGTCCACGCCGGTCTGGGGGGTGGCGGTGATGAAGCCGACGGAAGCGCCGTCGCTGGCGCCGTCTTGCTTGAGGCCGATGCCGGTGGGGATGACGCCGCAGGAGCACAGGGGCATGGGGACGCCCAGCGCGACGGCCTTGAAGACGCCCGAGCGGCCGCCGAGCTGGCGGTGGATGAAGCCGGGGGGCAGGGCCACGTGGAGCAGGCCGGAGACGGCGGCGCCCAGGAAGAGCCATGGGGCGAGCTCGCCGAGGACGGACCAGGTGTTCTGGGCGAAGAGGAGGAGGGGGGCGGTCATCAGCGGGCTCCGGAGAAACGGGCGAAGGCGACCATGAGCTCGTCGATGCGCTCGGAGCGGGCTTCGGGGTTGCCCGACTGGATGGCGCTGGCGACGCAGGTGTCGATGTGGTTGCGGAGGATGATCTCGCCGACCCGACCGAGGGCGCCCCGGACGGCGGAGACCTGGGTGAGGGTGTCGACGCAGCCGGCGTCTTGTTCGATCATTCGCCGGACCGCGGCCAGCTGGCCTTCGGCGCGCTTGATGCGGGCGAGGAGCTTCTTCTTGGCGGTGGGGTCGAGGTGCATGGGGGGCCTCCAATGGGTTCAGGATACCCCCAGGGGGTATGCTTGTCGAGAGATCTGGCGTGCCCGACGGGAAAATGTCGCTTGAGGGTGTGGCGCTACCGAAGAAGTAGGGGTCCGCTACGTTGGGGTCGTCGACTGGAGGCGTGATGCTGGAAGGCTGTGGAAGTGTGGGGCGGGCTGCGGCGCTGGCGTGGGTGCTGGCGGGTGCGGTGGCCTGCGCGGACAAGGAACTGACGCCCAACGACACGGACGCAGGCGGCGACGGTCCCGGCTGCGCGATGGAGGTGCTGTTCGTGGACGCCGACCTCGACGGCTTTGGCGACAGCGACCTCCCCGAAGAGGCCTGCGTGAACACACCGGGGCATGCCGCGGTGGGCGGAGACTGCGACGACACCGACCCCCGCGTGAGCCCGAACGCCAACGAGATCTGCAACGGCATCGACGACGACTGTGATGGCGGGGTGGACCGTGGGCTGCTGGTGGATGTGTGGTCCGACCTCGACGGCGACGGCTACGGCGACCCCTCGACCTTCGAGCAGGTGTGTGCGGCCGAGGCCCACCACGTGCGCGACGACTCCGACTGCGACGACACAGATCCGGACGTGAATCCCGATGGCGTGGAGGTCTGCGATGGTCGGGACCAGGACTGCGACGACCTGGTGGACGAAGACGCCACGGACTTCGAGACCTTCTACGCCGATGTGGATGGCGACGGCATGGGCGACCCTCTGGAGCCGGTGCTGGCGTGTCCGGGTGCTTCGGGCGTGACGGACAACGACTGGGACTGCGACGACCTCGATGGCGGCACGCCGCTGGTGGTGGACGCCGGAGAGTCGGGGACGGGCACGCTCTCCGACCCCCTCGGCTCGATCCAGGAAGGTGTGGACCAGGCGCTCGCAGCGGGCGGGATGGCGTGTGTGGTGGTGCAGCCCGGCCGGTACAGCGAGTCGGTCGACCTGTCGGCGGGCGAGGTGTCGGTGGTGGGGGTGGAAGGGGCTGAGAACACCGTGGTGGACGGCACCGGGCTGGATGAACCGGTGCTGGTGCTGGGCGCGGAGAATCAGTCGGCCACGCTGGTGGAGGGCCTGACGCTCACCCGGGGCACGCCGCAGCGCACCACCTTTGAGATCGACATCCTGGGCAACCGGTCCGACCTCGTGCGCGATGCGGGGGCCGGGGTGTATGCCTCGGGTGCGCGGGCGACTCTGCGGGGGCTGCACATCACCGACAACCGCATCCTCGACCCCGAGCTCGAGGACTATGTGCAGTCGGACGGCCGCACGGTGCAGGTGAGCTGGGAGGGGCTGGGCGGCGGCGTGTTCAGCGAAGGTGGCACGCTGGTGATGGAAGACTGCCTGGTGTGGGCCAACGAGGCGCAGGTGGGTGGCGGTGTGTTTGCCGACCAGGCGCTGTCTGTGCTGCACACGCAGTTTCTGGAGAACCTGGCCACGGATGTGGGGGGTGGGCTGGCCGGACGCGGGGCCACGATGACGGTGGAGAACAGCGTGTTCGCGGGCAACCTGGCCGACGATGCCGCATCGGTGTACGCGGCGGACAGTGCGGTGCTCCTCTCTCAGATCACCGTCAACCACGATGTTCCCGACGTGTCGGGTGGGGCGCTTGTGGTGGTGGAGCGGTCGCTTGGGTTGTGGACCAACCTGCTGCTGAGCACCGACACCGGCAGCGGCGTGCGGGTGGAGGATGCCAACACCACGATTACGCTGGATGGCGTGCTGTTCGATGTTCCTGAAGACACGCGGTCGGCGCCGCCGGGAGCTCTGTACGTGGCGGGCGCCATCGAGGCCGCTCCGATCTTCCTGGACTTCTCCGACGACGACATCGCCAGCAACGACAATCTGCACCTCGACCCCGACTCGCCGGGGGTGGATGCGGGGCTGTCGGGTCGGGACACGGACGGGACGGTGGCCGACCTGGGTGCGTACGGCGGTGTGCTGGGCGACTGGTAGGACGGGCTGCTAGGCCAGAGCCATGAACACGAGCGCCGCCAGGCCGGACACCAGGCTCAGGCCCCCCAGCACACCGGCCGCCACCAGGGTGGGCCCGCCGGTCTTCCGTCGGGACAGCGCCTCTTGCACGGCTGGCGTCTCGCCGGTCGGGATGCGCCGTGTGCTGACCACACCGACCAGCGCCACCACACCGAACACCACGGGAAGCACCGCGCACGCGCCGTAGACGACGATGGGCAGGAGGGCTCCGGAGTGGGGCACCGCGCTCACCGCAAGGCCTCCGGCGCCGAGGCCCAGGGCGGTGGAGGCCCCGCGCTGCATGCGAATGGAGACCACGGAGGCGACAAAGTCATCGTCGTTGGTTGGCATGGAGGGAGTCTACCGTCCGGGCTGGGTGAGCGCGCACGCTGGCCGCTCCATGAAAAACGCGAATCCCCCGCCGGAGCGAGGCTCGGGCGGGGGACAGTGGGGTGGGGGAGACCTACCAGCCGTTGTCGCGACCGCCGCCACGACCACCGCCGTAGCCGCCGCGGCCGCCACCGTAGCCACCGCGGTCGCCACCACGACCACCGCCGCCGCCGTAGCCGCCACGACCGCCACCGCGACCGCCGCCGCCACGACCACCACGGCCGCCGCTGCGCTCCTGGGCTTCGTTCACGCGCACCTGGCGACCGTCGAGCTCCTGGCCGTCGAGGCCGGCGATGGCCTCTGCTGCGTCGGCAGCGTTGGCGAAGGTGACGAAGCCGAAGCCGCGGCTGCGGCCGGTGTCGCGCTCGAGGATGACCTTGGCGTCGGTGACTTCGCCGTATTCGGAGAAGGCGGCGTGCAGGGAGCGGTCGTCGGTGTTCCAGGACAAGCCGCCGACAAAGAGCCTGTTGCTCATGATGTTCTCTTTCTATTTTGGGAGTCGCGGGGGGCGCGGGTGGCCGCCCCGGGACGGTTTCGGGCAGTGGGCCCGCTCGCCGAAGATGCTCCGAGTTGAGCGACTCCGGACGTTGCCGCCGGCAGTTGACCAGCGACGGATGGTGCGCTTTCCGCCGGCTCGTTCGCCATGCGCGCATCCACAGCGGTGGTGATAGGTCGAGACCGAGGTTGGCGCCACTGTTTCCAGCGACTTTCGGCCCGGTTGGACGGAACTACATGTTCGGTGCGTCGGGAACGCACCGAAAACCTATCGTCGTCTTTGAGGGGGCAGGCCCCGCGCCGCGCATCAAGATGCGCTTCCCCACGGCATCATCGCTGCCCGCTGCTGCCGCCGTCCGCCGGGATGACCGCGTTGGCGCTTCCGCCGCGGTCATCTACTGTGTGTCGGAGCCGGGGGAGGGCTGGGCGCGGGCGTCGATGAGGCGCTGGTACTCGGACGAGCCACCGCCGTCGGCGTAGCGCTGGTAGTAGTCGCGGGCCACCTCTGGGAAGCCGTAGGTGTCGGCCATGCGGCCCATGACAAACCACCAGTCGGCGCTCATGTCGGAGAAGTCGCGGGCTTTGCTGATGGTCCAGGTCTCTTGGAGGTGCAGCTTGGCGGCGAGGGGCTGGTCGGTCTCGGCGAGGGCGGAGGCGAGGACGAGCCGGTGGTGGAGGCCCTTCTTGCCGTCGGGGACCTGCAGAGTGCCGAGGACCTCGAGGGCTTTGTCGGCGCCGGTGTCTCCGAAGAGGTGAAAGCCCGCGAGCCCGGCGGCTTCGATGCCCGTGCTGCCGGCTTCGAGCGCCGCTTCGTGCATGGCGATGGCCTGCTCGAACTGGTGGAGGCGGCCGTGGGCGATGGCGGCGAAGACGAGCTGGATGCCCTCGGCTTCGGCGAGGTCGGGCATGTGCTCGAGGTAGGCCTCGGGGTCGGCGAGGCCTTCCATCAGGTGGCGGGTCTTGGCGAGGACTTCCGGGCGCTCTTCGGGCGGGGGGACCTCGAGCTCGAGCAGGCGCCGGGTGCATGCGAGGCTGGTCTTCTTCATGCAGAAGCCGGCGGCCATGAACCAGACGCCGGTGCGGAGCTCGGGGGAGAGGAGGTCGGGGGTGTCGATGAGCGACTGGAGGGTGTCGACGGCGGGGGTGTCGTCGAGGCTGGCGAGGGCGGCGACGATCCGCTGGCGGTCGCGGGTGTCGATGTCTTTGCGGGCCAGTTCCTTGTCGAGGTTGGTGAGCTTGTTGCGGTCGGAGCCCGGGAGGGAGCGGTCGGCTTCGAGCAACCAGCTGTACCAGTCGGCTGCGGCTTCTTCTTCGCCGTCGGCCATGAGGGTGAGGACCCGGGCGCCGAGGAGGTCGGTCTGGGGGCCGTCGGCGTAGACCTGGTAGTGCTTCTTCTTGCCGACGATGTAGACGTGGGACACCTGGGCGACGAACGGCGACCGCATCACGATGCGCTGTCCGGTCTTGGGGCTGCCCTGGAGCTCGACTTCGTTCATGGCCAGCAGGACGTCGATGACCATGTCGGCCGAGAGGCCCGAGGTGGCCAGCGTGGCGACCACCCCCTCGATGGCTTCGTCGAAGGCCTCGGCGCGGGCCTTTGCGGCGTCGGCGACCAGCTCGGAGTCGGGGTCGATGCCGCCGTTTTCGATGGTCTCCATCAGCATCGCCAGGTAGGCGTGGGCCGGGTCGCGGTCGGGGTCGAGAACGTCTTCCCAGCGCTGGAGGCGGTTCAAGAGGTCGAGGGCGGTCTTGGCGGCGACGGGGTCGTCGAAGGTGCTGGGGCGGGCCTCGGCCCATGCGAGGGCGGTGGTGTAGTGGCGCCCCAAGTAGAGGTGTTGGTAGGCGGTGGCGCCCAGGGACCGGCGGGCCTCGGGGTCGGTCTCGAGGCGCACGAGCTCGGACAGCGCGGCGGGAACACCCTTGGCGAGGGCGATGGCGGCGAGTCGGTACGACCGGATGTCGGTGGTGTCGGGGTGCTTGTCGGTGAGCTCGATGACCCGGTCGTAGCGGCCCGCGCTCAGCAGGAAGCGCAGCCCGTCGCCCCAGCCGGCCTTGGGGGCGGTGAGGTCGAGCCAGGGGTCGTAGGCGTCGGCGGTCTCTTGGATGTGGTCGAGGCCGAAGGTGGTGAGGGCCGGGCGGCGGCTGAGCAGCGAGAGGTTGCGGAGGTAGACCTCGTTGGGTTCGTCGCCCATCGCGCGCTCGAAGGTGCTGCGGGCGAGGTCGCGGTAGGGGTAGTGGGGGCTCTCGAGCCCGGCGTCGTCGTGCAGTGCGATGAAGCCGAGATCGAACAGCACGAGGTCGTTTTCGGGGTCGAGGGCCACGGCGGCTTCGGCCTCGGAGCGGGCCAGCTCACCCAGGCCGGCGTCGAGGAGGGCGCGGGCGCGTCGGGAGCGGGGCCAGGCGTGGTCGGGGTGGGCGTCGACGAGGGCGGTGTAGGCGGCGATGGCCTCGGGGTAGCGTCCGGCCTGGAGGTGGTCGTCGGCGGGGTCGCCCAAGACGGCGGGGGTGAGGCCGTCGGCTTCGAGGCGCACCCAGCGGCCGAGCTCTTGCCACTCCTCGATGGTGAAGCGGCCGTCGCCAGAGTCGAACCGAAAGTGCATCGAGGCGGTGCGGGTGTGGGCGTCCCAGGTGGTGGTCCAGTCGAGGGCGGCGTCGCCCAGCTCGAGGTGGACGTTGGCGGGAGGCGACGTGAGCTCGTAGCCGGGCGGCAGGTGCACGTGGTGCTCTACCTCGGCAATGTGCGGCATCTGGGGTTCGGGTTGGTAGGGCGGGAAGTCGGGGTCGGGTTCGTAGAAGAGGTCGTCGGGGAGGTACTGGAAGACTTCGTCGCGGGCGGGAGCGATCTCGAAGACGCCCTGCCAGACGGTCCATGCGGGCGCTTCGCCGGTGGCGGTCAGCGTGGCCTGTGGGTGGTCGGCGCGAGAGGGCGTGACCTCGATGGTGGGGTCGGTGTCGCCGTAGTGGCGCTCGATGTAGCCCTTGAGGCCGTCGGTGAGGAGGTCGCCGTTGTCGTCGACGTAGTTGCCCGACATCCAGCGGGCGGGCTCGCCCCGGGTCTCGACCGTCTCGGAGAATGTGCCGTCGGCGCCGTGACGGAGGGTGAGGTCGCGGACCTCGTGGTAGCTGTGGACGCCGGGGTTGGACCACGGAATCTCGGTGAGGCCGGAGGCGCCTTCGGTGACGATGAGGGCGTGCTGGCCTTCGAGCTGGAGGGGGAGGGCTTCGAGCGAGCCCCAGCGCGCGGTGGGGTCGATCCAGAGGTTGTCTTCGGGGATGTGGACGATGACGTGGTCGAAGCCGGACAGCCCCGGGTGGTCGGGGTGGGCGCGGTCGGGCCAGGCTGCAGACACGAGGGCCAGCTCGGCTTGGATGTCGACCTCGGCGAGGAGCGTTCGCAGGAGGGTTGCCTGGTCTTTGCAGTCGCCGTAGCCGCGCTCGAGCGACTCTGCAGGGGTGTACGGGACGATGGCGGAGGTGCCGAACTCGAGGCCGGTGTACTGCAGGTGGTCGCGCACTTCGCGGAGTGCGGTGGCGATGCGGGCCCGGCGGCCGTCGGCGGCCTTGACCTTGGCGACGAGGGGGTCGGTGCCGGAGGGGTCGTTCTTGCCGGCGACTTGTGTTGCATAGTCGGTGGCGACGGTGGCCCAGTCTGCACCGAGCGAGACGCGCCAGAGCTCGGGGGGCGTCCAGGGCTCGGGCTCGGGCTGGGGGTCGGTGGGGAGGCGTGCCTCGACGGTCCAGGTGAGGGTGTGCAGGCCGTCTTGGCGGGCCTTGCGGGGCTTGTCGGCGTCGGACGGAGCGCTCCAGGTGACCTTGCTGCCCGCGGGGGACCGGACCTCGAAGCGCTGGACGGTGTGGGGGCGCGGAGAGTCCTGCCAGACGGCGTTGGCCGCGACCTGAGACATGGACCGCTTGGGCTTTCGGACCACCCAGCGCTCGACGATGGCGCCCGCGGTGGCGGGGGGCAGGGGGCCGGTGACGAGGCGGTCGGTGGTGTAGAGGTCGCCGCGGCCCTGGGTGGCGCCGCCTTCGGTGAGGGTGGCGGGGTCGAGGGTGCGGATGGTGCCGTCGGGGAGGATGACCCGGGCGTGCACTTCGGGGCGGTCTTCGAGCCACGGGGACCACACGACCTCGATGGCGTCGAACCACTTGACCGCGACGGGCTTGCGCAGCACGGCGATGGTGTGGTCGGTGCGGTGGATGCGGTGTTCGGCGTCGAAGGTGAGCACGCGGCTGGCCAGGAGCTGGTCGACGGCGGGTGTGGTGGGACCGTCGTCGTCGGGGTCGTCGTCCATCACCGCGGCCTGGCGGGCTTCGTCTCGGAGCTGCTCGAGCGCCTCGGCCACCTCGAAGATGGCCGTGGGGTCGGCTTCGAGAGGGGTTGCTGCGAATGCGTTGATGCGGTCGTGAAGGTCGGCGGCGGATGCCGTGCTGGTCGCCATGCCGATGAGTGCCAAGACTCCCCACCCCATGTTCACTCTCCCGATTCGGCGCCGATGCCGAGTCGGGGCAGGGTACGGGATGGGACATCATCCGTACAGGTCAGGTGGAGTCCTGCCGGGGATGCACGGTGCTTCGGGGGGGGCGGTCGGTGGTCGGAGGATCGGCGCAGAAGTGTCCCGAGCGAGCCGGTGTCTCCTGCGCCGGGACACCTTCGAGTCCGGGTCACCTCTGCAGGGGGTAGATCTGGACCACATCACTGCATGAAGGGGGAAGGTCATGCGTGCTCGTCGTTGGCTCTTGTGTGTCGCGTTCTGGGGTGGAGTGGGGTGTGAGCCGCCGCCTCCGTTGAAGGACTCGGGGACCGTTGGTGCGGATGATGTCGACGGGGAGGGTGATCCGGAGGACTCGGAGGGGGGCGTGGACACGGCGGACCCGGGCACGGACTCGGGTGTGGCGGACACGGGCACGGCGCATGTGGGCGTGGAGACGGACCCGGTCCAGCTGGACGCCGATGGCGATGGTGTCGTGGCGGCTCTGGACTGCGACGACCGCGACCCTGCGGTGCATCCGGGCGCCACGGAGATGTGCAACCGGGTGGACGACGACTGCAACCCGGCCACCACATCGGCGGGGATGGTGTCGTTTGTCGATGCGGCCGGGGATGTCACCCAGCTCACCGACCTGTTCACGTCGGGAACCACGGGCACGCCGGCGGTCTGGCGGACGGTCGACCCGGGTACGTTGTTCGTGTGTGCAGGCGCCTACACGGTGGCGCTGGAGGTCATCGGGACCACGGTCGACATCGTGGGCGTGGATGGGTTGGCCTCGACGACCCTGTCGGGAGGGGAGGCCGGGCCCGCGCTGTCGGTGCTGTCGGAGGCCGTGGTGGACATCGAAGGGCTCGCGCTCACCGGAGGCGACGGGGACACGGTCCGTGTGGAGTGGGCGCACCTGACCGGCCGGGATGTTGCTGTGTCGGACAATCCGCGCGGCCGTGGTGTGGGCGTGATTGCCGGTGAGGTGGCCCTGTCGGACTGCCAGATCTCGAACAACGTTGTGGCTGGAGACGGGGGCGGGGTCTACCTGGGCGGGTCGTCGGAGCTCACCCTCGAGCGCTGCACCGTGGATGGGAACAGGGCGCAGGCGGCGAGCCATGGCATGGCGCTTGGGTGGGGAGGCGGCCTGGCGGTGTCGGGCATCGGGGTGGCTACGCTCACCGACTCTGCACTGACGAACAACCAGGCTGTGCGCGGGGGTGGGCTGTCGGTCGACGTTGGGAGCAGCGCACGGGTGGACATCATCGGCGGGTCGGTGTCGGCGAACCAGGCGGATGTGGGGGGCGGTGCTCAGCTGGTCCTGGAAGACCGGGCGACGGTCGGCCTCTCTGCGGTCGAGCTGCTCGACAATGTAGGCGGGACCATCACGTTGGAAGGTGCCACACAACAGCTGCACTATCCGGGCGGCACCGCGGTCACGGCCACGTGCGACGCCGAGCGGTGTGGCTGACCCACCCCGATGGGGCTCGTGGACCGCAGACCCGATAGCGGGGCGGCCATGGAAACCCTCGGACGACACCTCATCGTAGAGCTGTACGGCTGCGACCCCGCCGGACTCGACGACGTCGGGCGTGTGCGTGGGGCGGTGGTCGCGGCCTGTGATGCCATCGGCGCCACCGCACTGCAGGTGGTGGCCCATCGCTTTGCTCCCCAAGGCGTCACGGTGACGGTCCTCATCGCCGAGTCGCACCTGTCGGTGCACACGTGGCCCGAACATGGGTACGCCGCGGTGGACTTCTTCACCTGTGGTGGGCTCGACCCACGCCGCGGTGTGCCGGCCCTCCAGCAGGGCTTGGGGGCCACACGCGGCCGGGTCCACGAGGTGGTGCGCGGGCTCGAAGCGCATGTGGCCCGTGCAGCGCGGCTTCTGCCCGACGACGTCACCTTTGTGTCCTCGGTGGAAGCCCTGGAATTCTCCGCCTCAGGCCACGTGAAGTAGCTGTCGCGGTCGGGGGCGCTTTCGGCGGTCGGGCGCCTGCGCGCGTGTTGTGGCGAGCAGGCGCTCTGTGGCGGTGGCCCGGAACCCGGGCTCGACGGGGGCGCCGACCCGGGTGGTGAGGGTGGCGGACCACACACCCACCGACCGCACTGCACCGAGCCACGGGGTGTCTTCGGGGATGGGGCCGGCGAGGTCGAGGGTGTCCAGGCCCGCTTCGGCACACCAGGCAGCCACCTCGAGGAGCAGCAGGCCGCGGGCGCCGCAGTCGGCCAGGTCGGGGTCGACCAGCGCGATGGACAGGATGAGGGAGCTGCCCGAGACCAGGGCGACCTGCAGCGCGGCCTGCACACCGTCGACCTGCAGGGCGAACACTTCGATGCCGAGGTCTTCGTCGGCGAGGGACACCAGCTGTTCTTGTGCGTGGGTGGGGGTGCGACCGCGGGCGGACCAGCCGATGGCGTGGACCAGGGCGCTGTAGCGTGCGTCGGGGTCGGTGAGGCGCGCGAAGGAGACGCCGTCGGCGAGGTCGCTGGCGGCGTGGGCGGGTGCGGGGCGGACCCGGATGGTGGGGCCGATGGCGGTGGCGGCGGCGCCGATGGGCCCGAAGGTGAGGGCGGGGGCTCCCACGGGCAGCGCGGTGAGGTGGATGCGGTCGACGTCTCCCGGTGCGCGCAGGCACTGCCAGAGAGCGCGGACGACGGTGGGGGTGTGGGCATCGGGGTGGAGCGTGGGGCCGTCGTAGACCTGGGTGGCTCCGCCGGCTCGGACGAGAACGCCCTCCGCGCCCACCTGTGTGCGAATCATGGGCCAGACACCCACCAGCACGTCGTCTTGCCATGCAGCAGCCACCCGCAGCTCGCCGTCGAGGCCACCGGTCATGGCCAGAGCCCGAGGGCACGGACAGGTGTGGGCGGCCCGGTCGAGGGCCAGCCATGCCGCCAGGAAGGGCGGACGCAGCTCGGCCCGCGGAATCGTGCGGACCTGGAGGTCGGCCGGGGGGGACATGGGGGGCTCCGGAGCGGGGGCGCAATCAGGCCATCGCACAGAAGCCGGTCCGGTTGAGAAGTTCTCGGATGGGGTCAGGGCAGCGGGGGGATGGTCTCGGCGATGAAGTCGCGGAGGTCGAGGATCTCGTCGATGCAGACGGAGTGGTCCATGGGGTAGTCGTGCCAGCGGACGTCGAGGTGGGGGGCCAGGCGGTCGGCAGCGCTCTGGCCACGGCCGGGGGACACGACGGGGTCGAAGGTGCCGTGGCCGAAGAACGCGGGGAGGCCGTTGGTGGTGGCGGACCGCTCGTCGTCGAGGGTGTCTTCGAGCACGAGGTAGGTGGACAGGGCCACGACGGCGGCGAGGCGCTCGGGCCAGCGGAGGGCGACGTGCAGGGCCATGGCGCCGCCCTGGGAGAAGCCGACGAGGGCGATGCGGTGGGCGGGGATGCCGGCGTTGCGTTGTTCTTGGACGAGGGACCGCACGGCTTCGGCAGATGCGCGGATGTCGTCGGCGGACTCGCGACCGGGCCCGGGTGCCATGAAGCGGATGTCGTACCAGGACCGGCAGGGGGCGCCGCCGTTGACGGTGACGGGACGGACGGGGGCGTGGGGGAGGATGACGCGGAGGTCGGGGCGGTCGAGGATGGGCACGACAGGCGCGAAGTCGTTGCCGTCGGCGCCGAGGCCGTGGAGCCAGATGAGGGCGCCGGTGGGGGCGTCGGAGCCGAGGGTGAGGGCGGGGAGGGACATGGGGGCTTCTCGGTTGGGTTGGGTGGGGTGTCTTGTCATGTGACAGGCCCGGAGGACAGCGGAACTTCAAGAACACGGCCGCCTTGCGTGGGGATGAGTCCTCCTCGGGGCTCTCGCTCCGTGCCCGGAGCGGCTTCACCAGAACCCGGAACGTCCCATGACTCCGACGCTTCTCGCGCTCGCGACCTTCTCGTCTGCTCAGGCGGCCATCCCCTCGTATGCCCGCGACTGGTCCATTGTCTTGTCGCACCCGGCGCTCGTGGCCTGTCCCATCGACTTCGATGAGCTGCTCGCGGCCCACACCAAGTCTGGCATGGCGGGCAGCGACCCCGCCCAGTCCGAGTACGGCATTGGCTGGGTGTACCCGGCGGCCAACCCGCAGGTGTCGCTCACGCTCTACGATGCCGCCACGGACGGCTGGCTCGGCTACGCGACGGCCGACGACCTCAACAACGAAAACGTGTACGGCGACATCACCGACATCCAGGCCATCCTGCTCACCGACAACTGCAGCAACCCGGGCTGGTACAAGCGGTACTTCGTCGAAGTGACCACCGTGAACAACCCCGGTGGCTTCCTGAACTACGTGTGGTGAGCCCGGAGCAGGGCATTGCGCCGGGTCCCGCCGTGGAGCCGTCTGCCGTGGGGTGAGGTGTGATGCCCTGCTCATCGTTGTTTTCGGGACTGGTTTGGCGCGCCGGTGCAGAGTCGGGGCCGCTCCGGTAGCCTGGGGCCATGTCTACCTGGCGCGCCTGTACCTCCTGCAAGAAGCCCATCGCCCACCGCGCACGCTACTGGGTGTGCAGTGTGTCCACCTGCAACCGGGCTCGGTCCAACTTTGTGTTCTGCAGTGTGCAGTGCTGGGACGCCCACGTGCCGGTGATGAACCACCGCAGCGCATGGGCCGAGGAAAGGCGCGCGCCCAAGGAAGAGGTGGCCCAGTCGCACGCCGCCCCCGCCGAGACCCGCCGACGTCGAATCGCCCGGCCGGCCGCGACCAAGAAGGCCGACAGCGCCGACGACGACATCCTCATCGTGGCGTCGCGCCTCAAGGCCTACATCAACCGCAAGAGCGGCGGCATGAACATGTCGGCCGATGTGCTGCCTGTGTTGTCCGACCTCGTCCGCGAGGCTGCGCTGGACGCCATCGACGAAGCCCGCGCCGATGCCCGGAAGACCGTGAAGGGCCGCGACTTCAAGCGGCGCCGGTAGCCCGCACGAGCTCGGCCATCAGGCCGTAGTGGTCGGAGAGGTGGATGTGGGGCGCCACGGGGGTGGTGCCGATGCGGTCGATGTGGTCGAGTCGCCACGTTCGGGCCGGGTTGTGTAGGAGGATGTGGTCGATGCGCCGCTGCACGTGTCCGCGGGGCAGGCGGTAGGCGTTGGTGGTGCTGTCGACGGTGAAGCCGGGGCTGTGGGGGTGCTGGATGGGCCACAGGTCGGTCCATGGGACGAGCGACGGGGCGTCAGCCTCGGTGGCGTCGAAGTTGAAGTCACCCATCAGCAGGGCGGTCTCGCTGGTGGTGAGGGCGGCGGTGGCGGCGGCGAGCTGGGTGGCCCGGGCGTGGGCGTAGGGCGCGAGGCTCTCGAGGTGGACGGTGGCGACGCGGGGGCCGTCGGTGAGCTGGGCGGTGAGCAGTCCGCGACCCATGGCGCTGTCGTCGAATGGGGTCCACTCGAAGTGTTGGACGGGGCAGCGAACCGCGAGAACCGTGCCGTAGCCGTGGGTGGCGAGCGGCAGGGCAGGGGACGCGGGGATGGCGTAGCGCGCGCGGAACCAGGGGGCGGCCAGGAGGCGCTTCAGGAGGTCGGCCGTGACTTCCTGCAGGGCGAGGATGTGGGGGTCGAGGGCTTCGAAGGCCCGCAGCTGGGCGTCGAGGCGGACGGCGCGGTGGGTGTGCGCGAACCAGGTGTTGAGGGTGACGATGCGCAGCCGGGCAGGGCCGGGACCGGACTCGGGGGCCACGGCGGACCAGCCGGTGTCGAAGCGTGCGGGGGCGAGCTGGATGGTGGGCACAGGGCTTCCGGCGCGGGAGAAGGGGGGCCGTCGGGCGACTGCCCGCACGCACCAGTCTATGCAGGGGCGCGATGCGGTACACTGCGCCCATGGTCTCCCGAACACACCTGAGCTTCGTCCTCCTCTTCGGCCTCACCGGCTGCGGTGGCACGTTCATCCCGGTCAAGGTGCCCGCCACCACCACCGTCGCTCCTGCAGACACGGCGGATGTGGGCGGCGATGACGGCGGCACCACCGACACCGACTCCGGTGGCGACGATGGCACCACAGACTCGGGCGGCGACGACGGCGGGGGCGACGACAGCGGTGGGGACGACGGTGGTGGAGACGACGGCGGTGGGGACGACGGCACCGACACCAACCCCGAGTCGATCCTGGGCTCGGAGGCGCCGGACTTCAGCCTCGAAGACCTCAACGACACGTCCCCCACCTTTGGCCAGACCATCTCGCCCGCCGACCTCATCGCCCAGACATCTGGCTGGTACTTCACACACGCCACGTGAAGCACGTGCCGTAGCCAGTTTGGCTACCTCCACACGATGCAGGAAGAGCTGGCCGCCGAGCACCCCGAGCTGGGCATCACGCTGCTGGCCATCAATGAAGAAGGCTACGAGTCGGGCCTGGACGCCATGGCGGCGCTGGGGGATGTGCCGCTGCTCCAAGACAACCCGTCGCAGGCGGTGTGGACGAATTGGAAGGCATCCTGGCGCGATGTGATCATCGTCGACGACACCGGCATGGCCGTCTACAGCTTCAACCTCACCAGCAACGACCTGTCCGACCCCCTCAACTATGCGCAGCTGAAGAGCATCCTCATCGCGGTGGCCGAAGGACACCCGCCGCCGCCGGTGGCCGGTCGCTGAGGGGGACTCCGCGTGGGGGCCGGCAGGACGATAGGCCGGCGGCCACACCATCGGTGGTCCTCCGAACCCCACGCACTGGCCTTCCATGATCAAGTACCTCGGCAGCAAGCGCGTGCTGGTGCCGCTCATCACCGAGGTGGTGGGCACGGTGGCCCCCGGTGGCACGGTGGTGGACCTCTTCTCGGGCACCGCGCGGGTGGGGCATGGGCTCAAGCGGGCTGGCCACCGGGTGCGCTCCAACGACATCAACCGCTACGCGGCCACTCTGGCCCGCTGCTACGTGGGCGCCGACACCGACCGCCTCGATGAAGTCGCCGCCTGGGTGGACCGCCTCAACGCGATGGAGGGGCGGCCCGGGTACTTCACCCGCACCTTCTGCGAGGCCTCCCGGTTCTTCCAACCCAAGAACGGGGCGCGGGTGGATGCCATCCGCGATGCCCTTGCGGCGGCAGGCCTGGACCCCGAGCTCGAGGCGATTCTGTTGGTGTCTTTGATGGAGGCGGCCGACCGGGTGGACTCCACCACCGGCGTGCAGATGGCCTACCTGAAGAACTGGGCGCGCCGGTCGTTCAACGACCTCTCGCTGCGGGTGCCGCGGCTGGTTTCACAAGCGGCTGGTGGCAAGTCGACCGTGACGTGCTTGGATGCATTGGATGCGGCCCGGGCCCTCACAGGCGACGTGGGGTATATGGATCCCCCGTACAATCAGCACAAGTATGTAGGTAACTACCATATCTGGGAGACGTTGGTTCGGTGGGACGCCCCCGAGACCTACGGCAAGGCCTGCAAGCGGGTGGACTGCAAGGAACGCAAGAGCCCATTCAACAGCAAGCGCCGCATCCACGACGCGATGCGGACCATCGTGAATGACCTCGACGTGGGTGTCTTGGTGGTGTCGTTCAGCGATGAGGGCTACATCTCGCGCGACGAGATGGTGGAGATCCTGTCGACTCGAGGAGACGTGCAGGTGCTGGCCCGCGACCACAAGCGGTACGTGGGGGCGCAGATTGGGATCTACAACCCATCGGGCGACAAGGTGGGGGCGGTGTCGCACCTGGCGAACAAGGAGTTCTTGTTTGTGGTGGGGGCGAAGACTCGGGTGGATGTGGCGTAGCCCCACGGGCCGCTGTGCGGGCCGTGGCCGGTGCAAAGACCTTGGCTTTGCACCACCCCGGAGGACGCTGTGCGGCCGCAGGGGCCCCGGAGTGGAGGGCTGGATAGGGCGCCGCCATGAATGCCCAGACCGATCCCGTCGACCTCCTTGCCCATGAGCTGCCCGTGCTGGGGGTGGGGGCCTCGCTGTCCTTCGGGGTGGAGCCCGACCCCGTGGCGCTCGCCCGCGCGGCGGGGGGGCCGGACTTCATCGAGTATGCGGGGGCGGTGGACCCGGGCCCGGTTCGAGGGGCGGTGGATGCGCTGCACGCCCTCGGGGTGCCGGTTCTCTACCACCCGAGCTGCCTGAACCTCTGCGGCCCGTGGCCCAACCCGGCCCGCTGGGTGGGGGCGGTGGACCGACATGTGCGCACGGTGAAGTCGGCGTGGCTGGCCCAGGATGTGTCGGTGTGTTTTGTGGGCGACACACCCGGGTACTCGATCCAGCTTGGGTACTTTGTGCCGCCGGAGCGCACAGAGGCGGGCCTGGCCGAGGCGATTGCACGGGTGCGCGAGGTCCGCGACCGGATTGGGGCGCCGTTGCTCTTGGAGCCGGCGCCGGCCACGTTCCGTTGGGGCGACATCCCCATGCTGCAGTGGCTGGACCGACTCTGCGAAGCCACGGGCTGCGGCATGTTGCTGGATGCGGGCCATGTGGTGTCACATCAAGTGTTGGAAGGGGGCGACCCTCTCGACGGTGTGGACCTCCGCCGGGTGTTCGAGGTGCACGTGGCGGGCGGGATCCTGCACCACACCTCGGCGGGCGTTCGGTACCAGGACGCCCACGAGCTGCCCATTCAGCCCGAGGTGTGGGACACCTTTGTGCGGCTGTTGCGGCAGTGTCCCAACCTGAAGGCGGTGTGTGTGGAGTGCGAGGGGGCGGCTGCACACACGGTGCTGCCTGTGTTGGAGCGCACACGGCAGGCGGTGGCGATTCATGCGGTGAGTGAAGGGCTGCGCCAGAGGGTGCGCGCGGGGACCCGGCCCACCCTGCCCGAGGTGTGTGCCGCGCCGGCGTATGTGGCGGGGGCTGGTGAGTCGGGCGACACATACTTTCCAGGGCTCATTCGGTTGCTCTTCGATGCCGAGCTGCGGGCGCGGCTGCCCGAAGACGCGTCTGGCGTGGCGGCGGAGCTGGGGGTGCCGGCGGCGCTGGTGGACGGTGCGGATGGGCCCGGGCTTGCATTGGATGCCGACGGTCGGCGGCAGTACCTGATGAGTGCGTTGTGTCGCACCTTCCCCCTGTCGTCGGCGCTGGTGGGGGCATCATCGCCCGACCGCCTGGCCGCGTTTCTGCTGTCGCCGGCACTGTTCGGCTCGCTGGGAGACCGCACCGCGGCGTTCGGACGCCACCTACACCGCCTGGCCACCTTGAATCCAGACGACGAAAAGCGCGTGCAGCAGGCTGTGTTGGCTGTGGTGGACTATGAGCGTGCGCTGGCATCCAATGCGGCGGCCGTGCGGTCTGCGGTGACCCGAGGCGCCACGGTTCCCGCCCCATCCAAGCCGCCACGGTCGGCCCGTCGACACGGAACCCTCTCGCTGCCCGAGCACACGATTGTGGCCGAGCTGCCCCACCCGATGGCCGCCATCCAGGCTGCCCTGAATGGCCTGACGGCGGGGGATGCGTGGCTTCGGTTGGCACGGGGGGCCGTCGAGGAGGCCCGCATCCGCGCGGTGCTGCGCTCGACGCCGTCGCCCGTGACGGTGCTGGCGCGGGCCCACCAGGCGGGGATGACGGTGGCGGGCAGTGGAGCGGCGCTGGTCGACGTCACCCAGCGCACGGTGGAGCTCCGCGGTCGGAAGGGCCGCTGGCTCCAGAGTGTGGTGGGTGAGAAGCTGGCCGACCTGCCGCCCGCCGGGAAGCGCCTGGCGGAGCAGCTGGTGGAGGCGGGGCTGCTCGTGGTGGGGTGACGACCCGCTACTTGACCTGAAGGTGGGCCTTCACGACCTCGGGCAGCGTGGCCACCATGGCCTTGTCGAGCCCGTCCACCGCACCCGGTCGCAGCGCGAGGGCGTCGGCTGCTGCCACACCCACCCGCACGTCGGCGTCGGTCAAGGAGCGCACCAGCAGGGGCTGCACGGCGTCGGCGGTCTGTCCGGAGAGGCAGCGAGCGGCACCGGCGCGCACCTTGGCGTGGCCCTGACCTTCGAGCAGGGCGGTGCAGACTGCGGTGGTGTCGGCCGAGTCGTAGTGGGCCAGGAGACCAGCGGCGCGCTCGGACTCGACCAGCGTCGCACCATGCTGCGCGAGCCAACGAAGGGCTTCTTCGGCGCCCGCGTGGTGGTCGAGGGCGGTCTTGTCGGGGAGGTCGGTGGTGTGACGCGCGCGGAGGAGCGGGCGGATGGCGTCGACTGCAGCGGGCGCGGCCGGGGCATCGGCGGGCGTCTCGACCGTGGTGGGGGCCGGGTCGGGCAGGCGGTCGATGGGCTTGGCGGCGCCGTAGTCGGAGGCCATGGCGGAGGCGGCGAGGAGGAAGGCGAACATCGTGGCTCCGGTAGGGGGTGGCGCGGGTTGGGTGCGCGCGACGGATGACCGGCGGGTCGATTCGGTGGAAAAGTCAGTTGGCGACGACGGAGCGGGACAGCACGAGGGCCTGCTCGGCGGAGACCTCGTCTTGCGTGAAGCCGCCGGTCACCCAGAACATGAAGTTGCGGCCGTCGTAGTCGGCGCATTCCTCGGCGGTGAAGTAGCCGTCACCGTCGTCGGCGCTGCCGGGACAGTCGGCGGTGTCGGAGATGGACTCGGTGGACGAGCCGTCGGACTCGGTGGTGTGGAAGAGGCCCACCTGGTGGCCGACCTCGTGGGCCATGGTCTCGCCCATCGTGGCGACGTCGAGGCTGCCGTCGCCCATGCGGTGGCCGTCGAGGGCCACGATGACACCCGCACCGTCGACGCCCTGGAGGCCGAGCGGACCGGGGATGCCGCCAGCCTCGCCGAGCGTGCCGGGTTCGTCGGCGTAGTCGTCGATGATGAAGAGGTTGATGGCCTGGGGGTCGGAGCCGGAGAGCTCGACGGCGCGGAGGTCGTTGGAGTCGGCGTAGTTCAGGTACGAGCTGCCATCGAGCTCGTAGAGGTCGACCGTGCCCACGGAGGGGCCGCCGCCGCCGGTCCAGACGTCGTCCATGCGGGCCACGGAGGCGTCGAGGTCGGACTGCGAGAGGCTGGCGCCGCCGACAATGACGATGTTGACGTTGATCGCGCCAGTTCCGACGTCGGTGCGCTTGGTGACCATGTGGAGCACGGCGTCGTCGCCGGAGAGGTCTTCGAGCACCGCGGGCTGCACGAACAGGCAGCCGCCGCCGTCGGGGAGGGTCTCGTTGTTGATGGGCATGGCCACGGACACGCCCTCGCCACCCCAGTGGTAGAAGGGCTCGGACCACCAGGCGCCATCGGTTTCGTCGGCACGGGCGGCGTCGATGAAGACGTCGTCGTTGAGGCCCCAGAAGGCGAAGCCCACGCCGGCTCCGGGGGTGTCGACGGTGGCGGCGAGGCCGGAGATGTCGGACCGCAGGTCGAAGAGGAAGACCGGGCCCACCGCCACGAGCATCTCGTCGGACCACTCGTAGGTGAAGTCGAACGAGTCGACCGAGAAGCCGCCTTCTTCACCGAGGGTGATGGCTTCGCCGTCGTCGCAGCTGGGGGCGTCGCGGGGGGTTCCAGCGGAGCCCTTGGGGTTGGTGCTGTCGGGGGTGCACGCGGCGAGTGCGCCGAGCAGGATCAGTCGCGGGGAGGGGGCCATGTCTTCTCCAGAGGGCCCACGAGTCTACCCAATGCGGAGGGCGGCGCGGGAACGTGTTCTGGGCCAGACGGGTGGCTCGATGGCGCCTCCGGGGTGCCAGTCGACCTGCACGGCGAGCTCGGTGACCGTGGACCGCCAGGCGGCCAGCCGGTGCGCGAGCGTGGGGGCGTCGGGGGGTGTGGGGCCCAGTCCGATGGCGGTGTGGTGGCCACTCTCGGAAGTCCAGGCGTGGGGCCAGGCATGGGCTTCGGGGAGGGTGTCGAGGAGGCCGCGGAGCCGTCCGCGGACCCGGCCGATGTGGTGGGGTTGGGAGACCGTGACCACGGCCCAGGCCGCGTGTCGCTGGTGGAGTGGAGGGGGCGCCAGCAGTGACGCGAGTGGGGCATTGTCGACGGTCCATTCCCACGCGCGGAGCAGCTCGGCTTCGATGAGGCGTGCCATCGTGGGCGTGACGGCGTCGCTGCAGGCTCGGAAGGGTGCGCTCGGGGTGGACACCTGCATGGGGAGGGGGGCGCCGGGCCAGGAGCCTTGGAGCGAGACGGGCTGGCTCCAGTCCCACTCGGCCCACCGCTCGAAGAAGTCGGCGAGGCGCTCGCGGGGGGTGAGGGTGGCGGGTTGGTCGGCCAGAGCGACGGCGACGAGGACGCTCCAGCCGATGGAGGGCAAGCCACCGAGGGGTCGGGCGTGCAGGCCGCGGGCGCGGGACCAGGCGCGGATGGTGGACAGGAGCTCCCGGCCGGCGCTGCCGTGGGGGGCGAAGGCGCGCTGGAGGGCCCGGGTGTCGGTGATGGCCGACAGTGCGCGCTTGAGGGGCTCGGGGAAGTCGGGACCGAGGGTGGGGTCGACGATGGCCAGGTCGACGGACAGGTCGTCGAGCACGAGCTGGAGACCGGGGGACCGGGCGGCTTCGACGGTGCGGATGGAGGTGTGGGCGGGGAGACCGGCGGTGAGGCGGGCGTGGACGTGGGTGGGGGAGGCGCGCACGACGAGGTCGATGTCGCTGTCGATCAGGGGGACGCCGAGGGCCCGCGAGCCCACGAGGTGGACCGGGTGGCCGTCGAGGAGACCGATGATGCGCTCGATCAGAGCGTTGGCCGCCCGGGTGCGCTCGGGGGGCTCGACGGGGACGGTGGTGGGTCCGCCGGGGTGGTGCCAGGTGGGTGGACCGCCGCCGAGGGGCAGCGTGACGCGGGGAACCATGGGGCCGGCACCGCGTCGGGAGAGGAGCTGGAGGGCGCGCACGGTGCCGTGGATGGGCGGCACGGTGGCGGGTGGGCGGCCGACCGTGAGGTGGGGGCGGTAGGCGTGGCGGCGGACGCATCCCGGGAGGAGAAGGTCGATGGCGCGGGCCAGCGCGGACCAGGGCTCGGCGGGGGTGGGCTCGGCGACGATGAGGGTGTGGCGGCGGCTCTGGAAGACGGTGGGGGCGTCGAGCTGCACGGGGAAGGGGGCGTGCTGTTCGAGGACGGGCGACAAGGCTGCGACGGCCGCAGGGAAGGCATGCTCGGGCACGCAGCCGTACACCAGGTTGATGTGGGCCGGCCAGCGGGCGTGTGCGGGGTCGTGTTGTGCGCGGATGGCGTCGAGCTGGGCGTTCTCGGGGGCGAGCCAGGCGAGGGCGGTGCGGTGGGTGGCCGGATGGGGGACTTGTGTGGCGGCTGCGGAAGCGGCGGGAGACAGGGTGACTGCGACGCCGTAGTGGTCGGAGAGGGGGTGGCCGGTGGTGGGGTCGGGTGCGGTGAAGACCAGCTGGGGGTGGGTGCCTTGGAGCCCGGGACCGGTGAGCACGCGGTCGATGCGCCGGGAGCGTCCGGTGATGGAGGCGATGGCGGCCAGCGGGTTGCGGGCGGGGTCGAAGGTGGGCTCGGACACGCCCACGTCGCGGAGGCCGAGGGTGTGGTTGGGGCCGGGGTGTTCGTCGTTGAAGTCGCCGAGGACGACCGGGGTGGCCTCGACGGCATCGAGGGCCTGCCGGAGTGTGGCGAGCTCGTCGGTGCGGGTGGCTGCGGCGCCCGTGCTGTGGTCGCTGGTGAAGTGGGAGGTGGCGATGACGAGGGGGCCGCTCCAGTGGTCGACCACCACGGCGAGGGCACCTTTGTGGGCGCCGTAGGAGAGGTGGCCGGCTGCGGCGATGCCACCGCGGACCAGGAGCGCGAGGCCGTGTTCTCCGATGTCGCGGGGAGGCCCCGGCAGGACGACTTGGAAGTCGGACCGGATGGTGGGGTGCCGCAAGAGCTTGGCCAGCAGCGGCCACTCGACTTCCTGCAGGGCGATGAGCCAGGCGTCGGAGGCGGCGATGGCGGCGACCTGACGGGGCCAGCGGAGGTCGGACTGGAGGGCGCCCTTGTCGTAGCGGTGGAACAGGACGTTCCAGGTGAGCAGGCGCAGGGTGTCGGGCGCGTCGGATGCGGCGGTGGTGGCCGACCAGCCGGTGCCGTCGAAGGCCAGCACGGGGCGGGTGGTCCAGAGCGGCCCGGGCAGGCGGACTTTGGTGGACCGTCGGCCGACGGTGGCGGTGGCCATGTGGTCGGTGCCGGTGCGCCGGTCCCAGACGATGACCCCATCGGCCTCGAAGTACAGCACCCGGTGCCATGGGATGTCGCCGCCCGGGACGAAGTCGACCAGGGCCACGCGCTTGGGCTCCGGGCGACGGGCTTCGATGCCGAGGGTCCAGCGGCCGGGGTCGTAGCGGTCGTCCCAGCGGATCTGGTTGTAGAGGGCGGAAGAGGGGGTCATGACGGTGCTCCGCCGAAGCGCTCGGCTCGGTGGGTGCCGGCTGTGTCGACGTCGAGAACAGTGTCCGCCTCGGAGGCCAGGGGCCACTGGATGCTGGCGCATTGGTCGGCGAGAACGGCCTCGGGCACGCTGTGTTGGCGGCTTCGGTTGCGCTCGTGGAGGACCGGGGCGGGGGTGAGCACGCTCACGATGCGGGTGGGGACGGCGTAGCGACGGGCCTTGTCGAGCACGAGGGCGCGCTGGCGGGCGGTGATGCTGGTGGCGTCCCAGATGATGTGCTGTTCAGCACGGAGGGCCTCGACGAGCTGAGCGACGGCCTCGCGGAGCACGGCGGCGTTGTGGGACTGGTCGGAGCGGTCGCCGCGCTGGGCCCGCAGGTCGTCCAGGGAGATGAGGGTGGCGCCGGGTTGTCCTCGTGTCCACGTGCTCTTGCCCGAGCCGGCCGGTCCGACGAGCACGGTGACGGAACCGCCACGGAAGGTGGATTGAAGGGAGGGGAGCAGGGCGCGCGCTTCTTCGGGGCTGCGCAGGCGGCCGGCGCCGAACGCACGGAGAACGCCGGTCCAGAGGGCGTCTGCGTGAGGGTCGCCGCTCAAGGCGCTTCGAAGCCCCTCCCGAAGATGCACAAAGGGGTCGGCGGCCAGAAGGCCCGCGTCGTCGGAATGCAGCTCCGACCACGCCACCTGTTCTGCGCCTTCGGAGTCACCGGTGTGGGCGCACCACCAGCCGGCCAGGGCATGGAGCACCCCGAGGTCGACCGACCGCGCCAGCTGCACGAGCCCGGCCCGACGGGTGTCGTCTTGGACCGAGAATGTGGGATGGCGCACCAGCTGCACGAGCATGGCCACGGCTCGGGCGGTGTCGGGAGACAGGTGGGCGCGCAGGTGGGGCAGCCACATGGGGTTGGGGCGTGCGGCTCCACCGAGGAGCGCACCGGCAACCACACCGGCCAGGCGGGCCTCGGCGGGGCGGTCCAGGACGTCGAGGCGGGCGGTCAGTGGCGCCAGGTCGGTGGTGGTCAGGTCGTCCAGACCGATGGCCTGCAGCACGCTTTGGCAGTCCACGGTTCCCTTGGAGCGAACGGTCCACAGCGACGCCTCGGGTCCCAGCCCATTCGGCTCGATGGTGCGGTGCATCCAGTGCACGCCGGAGGTGTCGGTGACGTGGCCCCGGCGCACCCACTTGGCGAGGCTCTGGCGGAAGTCGTCGCGGTGGAAGGCCCGGGCCAGGCGCACCACGAAGCCTTCGCAGGTGCGCGTGTCGACGCGGAGGGCCCGGAGCGCGCGTTCGTCGAAGGGGCCGCGGTAGAGCACCGGCGCCACAGGCACGCCCACTCGTTCACACCAGGCCACCGTGTCGTCCCACGATAGGCAGGTGTGGGTGTCATCCCAGATGTTGAACGCGAGAAAGTAGGCGGGCAGGGTGTCGTAGGGAACCGAGTGCCGCGCGTACAGGTTCTCGCCACACACGCGCCAGCCTTCGGGGATGTGGGCGGCGATGCGGCCGTGGAGCGCTTTCACCCAGCTGCGGCTCACGTGGTGGGCGCTGTCGAGGCTGCGGGCGTGGGTGTAGGACCGGCCGAGGGTGGTGTTCTCGCCGTCCATCTTCTCGGTGACCACCACCTCTTGGCCGATGAAGCCCGAGAGGTTGGACACGCGCACGTCATCCGAGGTCGCGCCGGGCGACCACGGAAGATGGGGGGTGCGGGGGTAGCGGGTGCGCATCGGATGCTCGTGGCTCTCGGAGCCCCTGTCGAGCCGCGGTGCGCACCGTCATCCAAGATGGCCTGGTAGGGGCCGTCTTGGGAGGGCTACTCCGCGGCGAGGGACTCGAGGTAGCTCTCGCTGAAGGGGAAGTTGTCGACCGTGGCGATGGTCATGTCGCGGTTGAGGACGGGCAGCGTGGGGTACCCACCCTGGATGCTGTCGGCGAGGTTGCCGGGGCCTGCGAGAAGGGGGTGGGTGACGTCGTAGCTGGCTTCCCAGCGACCGAGGGCGGTGCCATCGGGTGCCGAGCCGCCGTTGTCTTCCATCATCACTTCCACGATGACCACCCCGTCGTCGGCGAGGTCGCGGGAGGCTTGTTCCACCGCAGGCGCTTCGGCCTGGCAGGGGCCACACCACTCGGCGAAGAGCACGAGCTGCACCACCTGTCCGTAAAACTGGTAGAGCTCCACGTCGTCGCCGTTCTGGTCGACCAGCGTGAAGTTGGGCAGCACATCGCCCACGCGGCGGCCGTTGCCTTCGAGGTCGCCCGGGACGTCGGCAGCCAGGGCATGGAACCAGGCGTTGTCGGGGCCGTACAGCTCACCTTCGCCTTCACCCTCTCCCTCGCCTTCACCTTCTCCTTCGCCCTCTCCTTCGCCTTCACCCTCACCTTCGCCTTCACCCTCACCTTCGCCTTCACCCTCGCCCTCACCAGCGGTGGTGCCGTCGGAGCCGGTGTCCTTGTCGGCGGAGGTGTCGCACGCGAATGCAGCGAGAAGAAGAAGAGGGGCAAGAGCACGCAAGGGACACCTCGACAGGGGCAAGAAGACGATGCGGGCCGGACCATAGCCGGCAGATTTCGCGCTTGTGGAGTGGATGCTGTCAGACGGCGGCTTGGGGCGCCTTTCCGGTGAGCAGCCCGCCCTTCACCATGGCCTCGAGCAGGCCGTCGAGGGTGTTGAACACCATGATGAAGCGGTTCTTGTGGCAGAACCGTGCGCCCTCGACACCACACACGGCCTCGAAGTCGTCGTCGACCAGGCCGGCCCAGGCTTCCGGCAGCGACCGCTTCTGGTCGAAGCTGCCGAAGCGTGGCGGGATGGCGAGGGTGCGCCACGAGCCGTCGGGACCCGGCGCAATCACGAACTCGGTGGGGTGCGATGCCCCGCCCAGCTGGAAGTAGGCCGGCTTCCACCGCACGTAGGGGTTCAAGAACAGCGTGTTGCTGCCCCGGGTGTCGGCGTCGGCCATCGCGGCTTTCACCACTGCGCGGGCGGCTTCTTCTTCTGCGTGGCCGTTGGCGATGCCCTGCACGAAGTGGGCGGCCATCTGGCCTGCTCGGCGGAACGCGACGTCGAAGCCGGCCATGTCGCCCGCACCCCGGTTGTACGCTTCCACCATCGAGGCGAAGCACGGCACGTTGGGGTCGGGCTCGCGGCGGCCGTTGTCCACGTCGTCGACGTAGTCGCACACCCGGCTTCGGATCCGCCCGGCCAGCGACTTGGACACCTTGCCCGTGTCTTCCAGCCAGTCGAGCACCATGCCGGCCGACGACAGCGGGCCGGTGTAGCTGTTCTGGTGGTGGTCGAAGCGCCCGCGGGCGGGGTCGAATGACCCACCCACATCGAAGACGATGTCGGCCTTGTCGAGAACGTCGGCGTCGCGGGTGCGGACGATGGTGGCATCGGCATCCACGAAGACCTGGATCAGTCCCCAGGCGAGGACATCATCGGCGTGGAAGGGACCGGAGTGGGTGGCGGCGTGGGTGGCCATGCCGTTCTCCCGAGCTGGAGTCACTTGAACGAACCGTCGAAGACGGCTGCCCGTCGTAGTCTGTCGATGTTGTAAACGGCAAGCGCGAGTTGACCTGTCCCCCATTTCCACCCGGGCAGGCTACGGGGCTGCGCAGGAACACCAGCAGGAGACCCGCCCCATGCTTCGGATGGACGGATTCACATTCCAGGCCGCCACCTCTCCCGAAGAGGCCGTGCGGCTGTGGCACGCAACCGAAGGCTCGGCCTACATCGCCGGCGGCACCGACATCCTGCCCAACATCAAGCACCGGATCGAGCAGCCACGGCAGCTCATCGGGCTGGCCACCGCACTCCCCGCAGGCTGGGAGGTGGTGAACAACGAAGTGGTCATCGGCGCCGGCACCACCCTCACCGCCCTGTCGAAGTGCGACCTGCTGCCCGCCATCGCCACCGCCGCCGGGCTCGTCGCCGGTCCCCAGCTCCGCAACATGGGCACCATCGGCGGCAACGTGATGCTCGACACCCGCTGCCTGTTCCTCAACCAGTCGGCCCACTGGCGGCAGAGCCTCGGCCACTGCCTCAAGGCTGAAGGCACCTGGTGCCACGTGGTCGGCGGCCCCAAGACCTGCGTGGCCACCCAGTCCTCCGACACCGTGCCCGCCCTCATGGCCCACGACGCCCGCCTGCGCTTCCTCGGCCCCGACGGCAGCCAGGAGCTCTCGCTCGCCAAGCTGTTCCGCTTCGACGGCATCCAGAACCACACCCTCGACAAGGGCCACCTGCTCACGCACATCGTGGTGCCCGTCCCCCACGTCCACCACCGCGCCTCCTACGACAAGGTCCGCACCCGCGGCGCCATCGACTTCCCGCAGCTGGGCGTCGCCATCGCCGGCCACCTCACCGGCACCGGAGAAGCCTGCGTGGCCCACTCCCTCACCATCGTGGTGGGCGCTGTGAACCCCCGTCCGCAGGCCATCAAGGGCGTCGAGAAGTTCGCCGGCCGCGCCCTCACCGATGCCACCATCGCCGAGCTGGGCGCCCTCGTCCAAAAGCGCGTCCGACCCCAGGGCAGCGTGCACGGCTCCCCCGCCTGGCGCCGGTCCATGGCCCGGATCACCGTCGAGCGCGGCCTCAAGGCCCTCCGAGGCTGACCCATGCGGCGCTTCTTCCCACTCCTCGCTGCAGTGGCGTGCGCCAGCCCAACCCACAAGCCGTCCACCACCTGCATCGGCCTCGACCTCGACGCCGACGGCATCTGCGACCGCGAAGCCGCCGACTGGGGCCCCGACGTCTCCTTGGCCCCGGGCGAGCACCGCGCCAACATCTACAACCTCGACGACGCCGCCTGGATGGCCGCCCGCACCGAAGGCATCGCCCACGTCTTCGGCTGGCCGGTCACCACCACCCGCCTGCGCCTGCCCTACGCCCCCATGATCGACGTCTTCACCGACCCCGAAGACGACGTCGTGCGCAACGCCCTCGAGTTCGCCGCCGGCTTCAGCTCCGAGCAAGGCCTCTACGACCGCATGGGCCTGTCCGCCTTCCCCGACACCACCGCCGAGCCCGGCTCGCCCTACTGGGCCCCACCCCCCGACGGCCTCGGACCCGGCGACCCCATGGGCGCAGTCCTCCTCGAAGACGACAACGGCGTGGGCCTCACCTTCGGCTGCGCCGCCTGCCACGTGGGCACCCTCTTTGGCCGCCCCGTCGTCGGTCTCACCAACAAGCGCGCCCGCCCCAACGCCCTCTTCCACTTCGCCAGCACCGCCCTGGCCCAGCTCGACGGCCCCGCCTTCCAGGAGCTCACCGACGCCACCGACGGCGAGGTCCGGATGTTCGAAGACACCGTGGCCGCCTTGTCGGCAGTCGGCACCCAAGAGCCCGTCGCGCTGGGCCTCGACACCTCCCTCGCCCAGGTGGCCGGCTCCCTGGCCCGCCGCGCCCCCGACGCCCACGCCAGCTTCGACCCCCAGCGCGAAGACGCCCCCGACCCCCTCGCTCTCGACCACCTCGTCGCCGACAGCAAGCCCGTCGTGTGGTGGACCCTCCGCTACAAGACCCGCTGGCTCGCCGACGCCAGCATCGTGCAGGGCAACCCCGTCCTCACCAACTTCCTGTGGAACGAGCTGGGCCGTGGCGCCGACCTCCACGCGCTCGCCGACTGGATGGCCTCCCCCGCCGGCCAGACCGCCATCGACACCCTCACCGTGGCCGTCTTCGCCGCCGATGCCCCCCGCTACACCGACTTCTTCGGCGCCGACAGCATCGACGAATCCCTCGCCCGTGAAGGCCAGGTCCACTTCGCCGAGCGCTGCGCCGACTGCCACGGCACCTACGAAAAAGGCTGGGACGCACCCGACGCCGCCAGCCGCTCCCCCGAAGCCCGCCTCGCCACCACCGCCGTGCTCTACCACCCCCAGACCCCCCGCATCGACGTCGGCACCGACCCCGGCCGCGCCGACGGCATGGCCGACCTCGAGCGCCTCAACGCCCTCGCCATCTCCCACCAGATGGCCACCATCGTCGACGCCTCCGGCGAAGGCTACGTCCCGCCACCCCTCGACGGCATCTGGGCCCGCTACCCATACCTGCACAACAACGCCGTCCCCACGCTCTGCGACCTCCTGCGCCCGGCAGCCGAGCGCCCCACCTTCTTCGTCCAGGGCCCCGCCGACGACCCCGAGGCCCACTTCGACGCCGACTGCGTGGGCTACCCCGTGGGCGACGCCATCCCAGAAGCGTGGATTGAGGACGTCGAGGCCCACTACGACGTAGGCGCCCCGGGCCAGTCCGCCGAGGGCCACGACACCATGCTCGACGGCCTGGAAGAGGCGGACCGCACGGCCTTGGTCGCCTTCCTGAAGACGCTGTAGGTGGCCCTTCCGGCCGTATGCGGCCTCCAGGGGTCGGCGAGCCAAGGTCTCGCCTCCGGGTGGGGGAGCCAAGGTCTCCCCCACCTCTGACATTTGTCGACGTCGACAAATGTCGGCAGTTGAGGACAGGTGGGCCCCCTCCGGGAGGGGGAGGACTCTGACGCGCGCGTCTTCCATCTCTCAGGGGAAAGGAGCCCAGACTCAAAGTCCTCCCCCTCTCAGGGGGAGGTGGCCCGCAGGGCCGGAGGGGGCCCCAGACAGTCGGCCCGAACCCAGAGTCCTCCCCATCAGGGGCCCCCTCCGGCTCGCTGCGCTCGCCACCTCCCCCCGGGAGGGGGAGGACTCTGACGCGCACCTCCTCCATCTCTCAGAGTCCTCCCCCTCTCAGGGGGAGGTGGCCCGCAGGGCCGGAGGGGGCCCTCACTCTCGCAACGCGCCAAACGCCTCCACCAACAGATCCACGAACGCCCGCACCTTCGGGTCCACATACCGCCGGTCCACAAACACCACCGACACCCGCTCCACCCGCCCCACGTCCGCTTCCAACACAGTCACCAACCGACCATCCGCCAAGAACGGCCGCGCCAGCCGCTCCGACACCAGCGCAATCCCCCGCCCCAGCACCGCAAGGTGCAGCCACAACGACATCTGGTCCGCCACCATCCGGCCGCCCACGCCCACCGTCCCCCCATCCCGCAGCGGCCACCGTCGGGTAGGAACCCGGTCGGCCTCGAAGCCCACAATGCATGCGTGCTCTCCGAGCTCCGACGGTGTGCGGGGCGTTCCCCGTTTCTGCAGATACGCCGGGCTCGCCACCGCCACACTCCGCACCGTCAGCAGTGTCCGTGCCACCAGAGATGGGTCCTGCGGGCCGAAGCGCAGCGCCACGTGGATGCCTTCCGCGGCCAGGTCCAGCTTGGCTTCCGTGGCAATCACCTCCACCGACACCTCCGGGTACCGCTCCAGGTAGTCATCGAACCAGCCCGCCATGAGCGCATTGGGCGTCTGTGTGGGCATGGCCACCCGCAGCAGCCCGCGGGGCACCCCATCCAAGCGCCGCACCTCGGCTTCCGCATCCCGTGCCGCCAACACCACCTGACGCGCCCGCTCGAACAGCGCCTCCCCTCGCGCCGTGAGCGTCTGGCGGCGGGTCGTGCGATGCAGAAGCCGCACCCCCAGCCGCTCTTCGAGACGCGCCAGCCGCCGGCTCACCGTGGGACGAGGCAGCGACAGCTGGTCGGCCGCTGCCCGGATGCTCCCGGTCTCCACCACCGCAACGAACTCTTCAAAGCCTTCCGCACAGCTCATTGGATCGATTTCCTGTCGAATCAAGGTCGAACACGTTCATTGAGTCTACCCGTGCACGGAAGTAGAACCAAGGTGCCCGAGCGAGTCAGCGCGGCCGCTCCAGCGCCCACTCACCCGCCTTGTCTTGGCTGGTCCCTCCGGAAGGGGCCCGTCTATGCAGGAGTCCGTCATGAAGAACCGTCGCATCGCCTACCTCGCCACCACCGGCCTGTTCTGCCTGGGCATCCTCCCCGGCGGCATCATGGATCTCGTCCAGCCCGAGATGGTGGTGGACGTCGCCCAGAACATCGGCTTGCCCACGTACATCCTCACCCTCATCGGCATCTGGAAGCTGCTGGGCATCGTGGCTCTGGCACGTCCGTCGTGGCGCCGGGCCAACGAATGGGCCTACGCGGGCTTCTTCTTCGATCTCACCGGTGCGGCCTGGTGCCACGCCGCTGGAGGGGATGCACTGCCCAGCATCATCATCCCCTTGGTCTTCCTGCTTCCGTTGGGTGTGTCGTACGCCATGCGTGATGCAAAGGAAGCACCCGCACCGGCGGCGCTCGCGGGGGCCTGAGCCGTCCGCCCCGGTGCGGCGTCCGGGATGACCGCGTCGCCATGTCTACCGCGCCCATCTACACGGCGCGGGTCAACACCACACACGCACCCACCAGGTCCTGCACCACCGCCGTCTCTACACGACCATCCGCGCCCGACTCCACACGAACCACGGTGCCGCCTTCCGGTTCTACACGCGCCAGGCTCTCATCGAGGTCGTCCACGGGCAGGTGCAGCAACCACACCGATGGCACCTTGGCGTGGATGCCCGCCTTGGCTTGGAACTGTCCGACTCGCTCTCCATCCGCACGAAAGATTGCGTGCGTCTCCGGGGCGTAGGCCCAGCCCACCACCGAACGATAGAACGCCTTGGACGCCTCCAGGTCGCCCGTGACCAGCTCGAGCTGGCTGATATGGCCAAAGGTGGGGGGCGTTGGGTGCGGAGTTGTGTTCGCCACAAACGGCACCACCCCGAAGGCTGCCCCCGAGGGGTCTGCAAGCACCGCCCACTGGCTGTTCCCCTCCGGGTCGCGGCCGTGCATCAGCTCCTGGCCACCCAGCTCCACCGCCGCACGAGCGGAAGCCGCCACGTCGGCGACCTGGATGTGGGGCATCCACTGGACCGGCAGGTGGGCATAGGCCGGCGAGGCTTTGCCGAGACCGATGACCGGCACACCCGCGCTGCTCAGGAGGTCGTCGCGCCAAAGTGGCGAGCCACCCGTGGTGAGCAGCCGCGTGTAGAAGTGGAGCTCTTCCGCGTGACGGGGGACGGCGATGTCGGCGCTGGCGACGCCGCCCACACAGGGGGTGAACGGGTTGTGCATTCGTGGGGCCTCCGGGAGCGCACCCCGAGTCTACAAGGTGGCGCAGCCGTGGCCGCTGCACAGCTGCTTGAAGCCACGACTGTGTGCACGGAAGGACTACCGCCCTCCAAGCCGGCTGGTCGCGTAGACGTGACCGAACCCACCGAAGCCTTCTGTGCCCACCGCGCCGGTCAGCTCAGCGCCCAACCGCACCCGTCGGTCGGCCGAGGCGCGCAGCCCCACCGTTCCAGTCGACCACAGGGCCCGGTACCCGTCGTTGAAGACCGGGTTGACCTTGTAGCCGCCATAGAGATGGGGCCCCCAGCGGGTCTGGGTCCCGAGCATCCAGCCGATGTAGGGCCCGATGTACGTGGTGGCGTCTGGCGTGACCACTCCATCCGTTGCGATGCGCACCCGGGTGGCCCCCACACCTGCCATCCACATCATCTGGTCGGCGCGCCGCGTGGTGTCGGTGCCGAACCGGACCTCAGCTTGCCCCGAGCTCAGCGGCAGGAGCGTCTGGGACGGCGCGCCTTCGATGTCTTGCACGAGCACCGGCGCCCACGAGCCCGAGCCGGCCAGGTCGAGGGAGGTGCCCGGAATGTGGACAGCGATGTCGCCGCCCATCGGCAGGGCGCCCACATGCTCCTCGGGGGCGGTGTTGTACTGCCCGCCCATTCCCGCGTGGACCCCCGCTTCCACCGGGGCGCCTTCGCGGAGGAGCTCGGCCGAGGACCGCAGGCCCATCGTGGTCGGCGGGACCATGCATCCAACCGAACACATCCCGATGAGCATCCATCTCGCCGCCATCGCAGCCTCCCCAATCGCGGGGGCACCGTAGCCGCCCTGATGGCCACTCTCAGCGAAATAACCTGATCGGGCCTTGAGAGATCTGTGAAAGATGGCCGGTTTTCTGTGCGGCCTACGTTGGGGGAGGCGACCCCGCTGCGCCTTCCTCGCAGCGACCCCCGGGAGCTCTCATGAAGCTGCGCTCTGGCAGTGCCCTCTACGACACCATCGATCAGGTCGTGACCGATGGTGTGCGTCGGCGCCTGGGCCACCTGTCCGCCGAAGACACCGTGCTGGACGGTCGAACCGTGCGCATCAACGGCCGCGACCGCCTCAACCTCGGCACCGCCAGCTACATGCACCTCGAGCGTCACCCGGCCCTCGTCGACCGCGCTGCCGAGATGCTGCGGCGGTACGGCACCCAGTTCTCGGCATCGCGCGCATACCTGCAGCTCGGCCTGTACGAAGCGCTCGAAGACAAGCTCGGGCGCGTGTTCGGCAAGCCCACGCTGGTGGCGGCATCGACCACTTTGGGCCATCTCTCGGCGATTCCGGTGTTGGTCGACGACCGCGACGCCATCATCTTGGACCAGCAGGTCCACAGCAGCATGCAGACCGTCGTGCAGATCCCGAAGGCGCGCGGTGTGCCGGTGCACCTCATCCGCCACAACCGCCTCGACGAGCTCGAGCGCCGCATCGAGAAGCTGCGCAATGCCCACGCCCGCATCTGGTACTTCGCGGATGGGATCTACAGCATGTTTGGCGATGGCGCGCCGGCCGAGCAGCTGCACGCGCTCATGGACCGCCATCCCCAGCTGCACTGTTATGTGGACGACGCCCACGGCTTCGGTTGGACCGGGCGTCACGGCTGTGGCTGGTACCGCAGCCGGGTGCCGCACCACGACCGGCTCATCCTCGCCGTGTCGCTCAACAAGGCCTACGCCTCGGCAGGTGGGGCGCTTGTGTTTGCCAACCAAGCCGACAAGCAGCGGGTGCGCAACTGTGGACCCACGATGATCTTCTGTGGTCCCATCCAGCCGCCCATGCTCGGGAGTGCCCTGGGAGCGGTCGATCTGCACCTGTCCGACGACATCGTTCCGCTCCAGGAGGCCCTGCGAACCCGCATCGACGACTGCCGCGCCGGCCTGGAGGCCCGTGGGCTGCCGCAAGTCGAGTCGAACGACACACCGCTCTACTTCATCCCCACCGGTGTGCCGCGGCTGGTGCAGGACGTCGCCCATCGGCTCATGGACGACGGCTTCTATGTCAACCTGGGCATCTTCCCGGCGGTCCCGGCAAGCATGGGCGGCATTCGCTTCCACATGCACCGCGCCCTCGACCTCCACGATGTCGACGACTTCCTCGACCACCTGGCCCACCACTGGCGCGCCGTGCTCTCCGAAGCGGGCATCACGCCCGACAAGCTGGCGCGCGCCTTCCGCATGCCCCACCTCAAGGGGGTGGACCTGTCTGCGCCCGAGCGTCGGGTGCTTCCATTGCGTCGACCCAGCCTCACCGTCCACCACACGCAAGACATCAACGCGGTGCCTGCGACCCTGTGGGATGCGCACTTCGCCGGCCACGGCCCGTACAGCCATGCGGCCCTGTCGTCGATGGCGCCGGCCTTTGCCAAGGTGGACGGCATGGGAGGCGCGAAGCCGCACTTTGCCTGGCTCACCGACGACCGGGACGCCGTGGTCGCGGCCACCGTGTTCTGCGTGACCGACGTGAAGGAGGACATGTTCGAGAGCGCCGAGGTGTCGCGTCGGGTGGAGGCCCGCCGTGCCGATGAGGGCGCCGACTTCCTGGTCACCCGCGCCGTGGTGCTCGGTCTGCCCATCACACTGGGGCGGCACCTCCACCTCGACCGCGACCACCCGCAGTGGATGCAGGCCCTCGACCAGCTGGTGGGCTTGCTGAACAAGGTGAAGGAAGACACCGGTGCCACCCGCGTGTTGCTGCGCGAATTCGAGCCCGGCGCGGACCCTGAGCTTGCACAGGCGCTCCTCGACCGGGGCTTTGTGGAAGTGGCCATGCCGCACCGCATGGCACTCGACTCGATGCCCTGGTCCGACCTCGACGGCTGGCTTGTATCCCTCAAGGGGCGCTACCGTCGGGAGCTTCGCAAAGAAATCCTGCCGTTTGCAGACTCGGTGGACGTATCTGCGGGTCCCTTGACCGACACCGCGGTGCGCGACACAGCCTATGCTCTGTATCGGCGGGTCGAAGCACGCGGCCATGCGCTGAACGTGGTGGCCTTGCCGCGGTCGGTCTTCGATGTGTTGGTGCAGGCCCCGGAATTCGACATCCTGCGATTCTACATTGGCGGTCAGCTCACCGGAGTGATGCTCTCCCATGTGCGAGACGGCCACTACTCGGCCCTGTTGGTGGGCTTCGACGAGACGTATCTGCACTCGCATGCCCTCTATAAGGTGGCCCTCTACCGCACTGTCGAGCGGGCCAAGGCCCTCGGCTGCCGCTCCGTCGACCTCGCCTTCACTGCAGAGACGGTCAAGAAGAAGGTGGGTGCCCGTCCGCGTCCCACATGCGCCTATGCCCTCGTCGACGACACCTTCGCCGCCAACGTTCTCCTCAACGTCTGAACCACCCCGGAGCCCACCATGTCTGCACCCCACCCCCGTCTTTCGCTCTCCGTGTTGTCCAACCTGCTCGCCGACATCCTCCTGCTCGACCCCGATGAGGTCGCGCCGGACGCGCTGCTGGTGGACGACCTGGGCGTCCAGTCCATCGACCTCGTCGAGCTGGCCGAGCGCGTGGAGGACGAGCTGGGCGCACCCTGGTCGCCCCTGGACCTCGATGATGTCGAGACGGTCGCCGACTTGCACGGTGCCGTGTCTCGGGTCTTGCACGCCCGGAGTGCCGCATGAACGCCCCGACACCCCACAACGGGCTGCCCATCTCGATGGAACAGTTCGCCGAGATGTTTGCCGATGTGTTGCTGACCGACCCCGAGCTCATCCGGCCGTCGGCGCTGCTTGTGGAGGAGCTCGGCGTGCAGTCCATCGACGTGGTCTACCTCACCGAGCGCATCGAGGAAGAGACGGGCCTCGACCTCGAAGGGCTCGACCTGGGAGAGGTGGAGACCGTGGAGGAGCTGTATTGGGAGCTGCTCACCGGTGGCGACGATGGTGGCGACTCGGTGGTGGCCGAGCTGGCATCGCGTGCGCTGGAAGGCGCCGAGCTCCCCCACGAAGTGGCGATGCGGGCCTGGCTGCCGTCCGACCCCCTCGCCGACATCACCACGTTGGTGGGCATGGTGATGCGTCGGGCCGCGGTCACGCCCGACCGGGTGGCCTTTGTGTTCGATGGTGTGGAGACCACCTTCCGTGAGCTGGGCCGCCAGGTGGCACGGATGGCGTCTGCGCTGCGGGTGCAGGGTGTGGAGGCCGGCGACCGGGTGGTGTTGGTGATGCCCAACAGCGCGGCATTCTTCGCGGCGTTCTATGGCGTCCAACACCTTCGAGGGGTGGCCGTGCCGCTCTTCCACATCCCCCAGCCCGACCGCATTGCCCGCATTGTGGCGCACTGCGGGGCCAAGGCGGTCGTGACTCTGCGCCCGCTCGCCCGACCCGTCCGAAAGCGGCTCGAGGCCCGTCTCGGCGACAACGGACCGGTTCTGTTGGACATTCCACGCCTGCTCACCGAGCCCCATCGGGCCGGCACCCAGCTTCCCGTGCCCGAGCCCGACGACCTGGCGATGCTGCAGTACACATCGGGCACCACGGGCGACGCGAAAGGCGTGATGCTCACCCACCGGGCCTTGGTGGCCAACGTTCGCCAGGCCATCCCGCTGGCCCGGTTCACCCGCGACGACGTCTTCGTGAGCTGGCTGCCGGTCTACCACGACATGGGCCTCATCACGATGACCATGTGCCCATTCTACCTGGGCGCGAAGCTGGTCCTGCTGCCCGTGCGCCTCAAGGCGGATGCCTGGCTGTCGGCCATCGAGACCCACCGAGGCACCGTTACTGCAGCACCCGACTTTGCGTACCGGTTTGTGTTGCGGACCGGGGGCGACCTCTCGCGCTATGACGTCGACTCGATGCGCATGGCCTTGGTGGCCGCCGAGCCCGTGCGCGCACAGACCATCGCCCGCTTTGAGGCTGCGTTGGGCATTCCCGGTGTGTTGCGGCCGGGGTACGGGCTGGCGGAGGCTTCCGTGGCGGTCACCTTCTTCCCGCTCGACCGGTCCACCATCGACGTCGACGACGACGGCATGGTGTGCGCGGGAACGCCGGTAGCCGGCACCACTCTGTCGATTCGCACCGATGCCGATGAGCCCCTGCCCGTGGGCGAAGTGGGCGAAGTGTGCCTGCGCAGCCCCTCCCAGACCCTCGGCTACTACGCCCACCACGAGGCCACGATGGCGCTGTTCACGCCCGATGGCTTCGTGCGGACGGGCGACCTCGGCTACGTTGATGAAGCGGGCATGCTCACCATCGTGGACCGCAAGAAGAACATCATCATCGTGGGCGGGCGCAACGTGTCGCCGCGCGAGCTCGAAGAAGTGGTGGACGCGGTGGAAGGCGTCACCCTCTCGATGGCTGTGGGGGTCGACCTCGGTGGCGATGCGGGTGAGCAGGTCCAGGTGGTGGTCGAGACCGCTGCCCGGGCGCCGGATGTGCGCCTGCAACGCACCCTTGGTCGAACGATTCGGCAGGTGGTCCAGGATGCGCTGGGCCTGCGGGTGCAGAAAGTGCATGTGGTGCCACCGGGGAGCATCCCGCGAACCTACAACGGCAAGCTGCAGTATGCGGTGATGCGACGCCGCATCAAGGAGACGGGCCAGGCGCTGGAGTAGCAGCCCAAGTGGCCACAGCGTCCATGAACACGACGACAGGTCCGCGGGCCCCCTCCGCCTGCTCCGCAGGCACCTCCCCCTGAAGGGGGAGGACTGTGATAACAGCGATGTCCTCCCCCTTCAGGGGGAGGTGCCGAGCCCCGCGAGGCGGAGGGGGCCCAACCCAACCGCCGAACCCTCCCCTTCACGCGGAGAGGCCCCCGCTATTCCCCACACCGAGGGTCTTTCTCCACCGACTTCAGCGCCGCCTTCAAGATAAACGGCGGAAATGGCTCACAGCCGTGCCCCGTCGCACACACGTGGTCCCACTGCGCATCCGTGGTGTGGCACCCATGGCACGTGCCCGCCAGGTTCTTCACCTCGGCCCCGCCGCGCTCCACAATCGTGGTGCCCCGTTTCTTCACCTTGAGCTTCAGGTACTCCCAGTCGTCCGTGGCCGGCGACGTACCCGGCGCCAGCTTCACCATCGCCTCCGCCGGCATCAGCTGGACCACCGTCCCCACCGGAAAGGGCCCCGGCTGCTCCCCGCGCGCAATCGCCAGCGCCGTGTCGACCTCACCCGTCAGGCTCGCGAAGCGCGTGTTCCCCACCGCCGGCCAGTCCTGCAGACACGTGAAGGTCTCGGCCGTGGCCGCGGGAGGGTCGGCTGCCAGAGCCGTCAGCACCAATAGAGTCGAGAGCCCCAGCATCTATTCCTCTCCCACGCGGGTCTTCCGCCGGCGCAAGCCCGCACCCAACCCAAGCAGGGGAACCAGCAGCAGCGCTTCGCCACTGGTTTCCTTGCTGTCCTTGCAGCAGCCCGACTCCACCGACTCCTGGACCGTCTCTTCCACAATCTCGAAGTCCTTGAAGTCCTCCTGGATGGCCCAGCCCGGGTTGCCGTCGCCGTCCCACTCGTAGGCACCCACATCGGGCTTGTCGCCTTCTCGCGCCACCCCGTTGAAGTCGACTTCGGGCGGGTAGAACTCCCCGGAGGGGTCGGCCGCGTCGACCAGCAACGACTCGCGCACTGGGTAGAAGTCCCACAGCTCCACGTTCTCGAAGTCGGCGTACCCGCCGGCGGCCACCACCTCGCCCAGCTCCTCGTCGAGGCCGTCTACCAAGCCGCACACGTAGTTGGTGGACACCGTGCCGGGGGTGGGGAGGTCGGCGGGGTCGGTGCCTTCGGGCGCAATCTTGGCCATGTACACGCCATACGACATGGGATTGCAGAGTGCGTTGTTGGCCAACACATGGCCCGCGCCTTCTTGCCAGCCCTCGAGGTCGGCCGCCCATTCGTCGTTGTCCACCACCGTGTTGTACGTGATGATGACGTCGGTGAACGTGCTGCGCTCGGGGTCGCGGGTGACGATGCCCGATGCGCCCGTGTTGAAGATGATGTTGTTGCGAACGGTGGCCGTGCCTTGGATGTTGACGCCGAGACGGCCCATGTTCCAGATGGCGTTGCCTTCCAGCACGTTGGGGTCGCCGCCTTCGGTGGAGCCCAGGTACACCCCGCGCGACGTGATGTTGTAGATGACGTTGTCGAGCATCAAGCTGCCCGACGTGCCGTGGTTGAGCGTGATGGCCTGGACGTCTTCGCCCAGGAGGTCGTGGATCAGGCTGTTCTGGATGACGAGACCGGAGGTGAGGCAGCTGGCGTCGCTGCAGCCCACGTACACCCCGTGCCCCGTGTAGGCGCGGGAGATTTCGGTGTGGTCGATGACCACGCCCGAGTTGTCGCCGGACAGGTACATTGCGGTGCCGGCGATTTCGGTGATGGCGCAGTCGACGAACCAGATGTCGGAAGAGCTGTCCACCCGCACGCCACCCCAGGTCTGGTCGCCGGTGGAGGCCGAGCTGTCGCCTTGGATGGTGATGCCTCGGAACTCGATTCCCGAGCTGCCTTCCACCTGGAGGATGCGCCCGGCGTACTCGCCCGATGCGAAGTCCGGGCCGAACTGGAGCACGGGCTCAGCCCCGTCGGCCGCCCGAATCAGGATGGGCTGGGCTTCGGAAGCCCGCTTTTCCTGCAGGTACAGCGTGGTGGTGAGCGAGTAGGTGCCGTCGGCCAGGATGACCTCATCGCCCGGTGCGATGGTGTCGAAGATGCCTTGGAGGTCGCTGCCCGGGGTGAGCTCGAAGGTGCCGGCGGAGGCGCTGGGCAGCACGGCGAGGAGCAGGGGGGCGGTGATGGCGGAAATCACGGTGCACTCCGGTGCGCCCCTCGGGAGTGGATGGGCGCTGCGTTCGCCGGAGTGTACCGCGAGTCGTCCCTTGGCGAGGCGTCACGGAACGTCGCGGGTGTGTCGCGAAGTGGCCCCTACGGCTGCACACCCGGTCCGCCGTACATGCCACGGTCGTTGCGCGTGGTGTCGGCGTCGGCCCACGTGACGTAGTGCGACGGACCATCGCCATCGGCCGGACCACTGTTCACCGACGAGCTGGTGCCGTCGAGGTTCAGGTCGTCGTTCGACGGCGTTCCGTCGTTGCTCGACGTGAGGTAGATGGGGTCGTCTTCGTTGTTGTAGCCGTAGTCTTCGCCGCCATACACCTCGAAGTTGTCGCCCGAGGACGTGGCGAACACCGTGTTGTAGCCCACGCTCGCCAAGGCGCCGTCGAGCACCCACACCCCATACGGTCCGTTGCTCCACGACACGATGTTGGACCAGATGTAGAGGTCTTCGGCGTTCAGCGAGCCCCCGGATGCACCCACGTGCAGGCCCGCGCCCTGCCGACCACTCTGGTTGCCGTGCAGGGTGTTGTTCACGAACATGAAGCCCGTGTTGTTGCCGCCGATGCGCACCCCGCCGCCTTCATCGGCCGAGGCGTTGTCGGCGATCCAGTTGTTGCGGAAGATGCCGTCAGGCACGAGCACGTCGACCATGTCCACCGCACCGCCCGTGCCCTCGGTGGCCCGGTTGGTCCAGAAGGTGTTGCCCTCGATGAGCATCGACCCACCGCCCACCATGGCCATCGCCCCACCGTTGGTGGCTGCTGTGTTGGACTCGAAGAACGAGCTCACCATCTGCACATTCGAGCTCTCGAGCAACATGGCGCCGCCGCGCGTGCCGATGTTGTCGATGTAGCGCGACTCCGAGTCGACAAAGTCGCCCGACAGCACATACACGGCGCCGCCGTCGTCTTCGGCGATGTTGCCGTTGAACACGCTGTCGTTCACGATGAGCTCGCCCGACGCCACGGCCACCGCACCACCGTCGCCCGAGCACCGGTTCTCCTGGGCCAACACACCCGACAGCTCCACGTCGGCCTGCTCGGCATACACCGCCCCGCCGTCGCCGATGGCATTGCCGCCGGTGAGCGTGAGGTTGACCAGCGTGACCTTGGCGCTGTCACCGACGGTCAAGATGCGTGTTCCCCCTTCCGGCGGACGGAGCACCACGGAGCGTGGGTCGACCCCGCCCCCGTTGATCTGCAGGGTGCGGTCGGTCCAGTTGAGCGCCACCTCGTAGGGGTCGTCGTTGGGGGCGAGCACCACGGTTCGGCAGATGGCATCGAGGTTTTCGACGGCGTCTTCGAGGGTGAAGTAGGGGGCTTCGGGGGTGCCATCGGGCACGCCCACGCTGTCCTCCATGCTGGGGTCGACCAGGACGGGGAAGGCATCGGGGTCTTCGTCGTCGCAGTCACCGCCGCCGGCGCAGGGGGAGTAGCCGTCGCCATCCACGTCGATGTCGTCGACGCTGCCGGAGCAGTCGTTGTCGATGAGGTCGCACTGCTCGATGTTGCCGGGGTAGGCCAGGGGTTCTTCGTCGTCGCAGTCGCCGTCGCACAGCGAGTGGCCGTCGCCGTCGAAGTCCTCGAAGTCGGGGATTTCGCCGTCGCAGTCGGTGTCCTTCTCGTCGCAGATCTCCTCGGCGCCGGGATGGACCCGCTCGTCGTAGTCGTCGCAGTCGTCGTCGCACACCCGGTAGCCGTCGTAGTCGGCGTCGGCTTCTTCGATGGGCAGGATGCCGTCGCAGTTGGTGTCGAGGCCGTCGCAGGCTTCGGTGGCGGCGGGAGACACGTCCGGGTTGGTGTCGTCGCAGTCGCCGTCGGCCACGCTGAAGCCATCGCCGTCTTCGTCGGTGACGGACTCGGTGCCCGTGCCGGTGATGGTCACGAACCAGCTGGGCTCGGCTTCGAAGCTGGTGCGCACCTGGATGCGCCCTTCCTCGTCGTCGACTTCCTGCGGACGGAACTGCACCACGATGTCGACCGAGTCGCCCGGTGCAAGCTCGGCCTCCCCGTCGCGGTCGACCAACCACACCGCTGTGCTGCCCTCGACGAGCGACGAGCTGAGAATCTCGTGTGTGTCGGAGCCTTCGTTGGTGATGGACACCCGCTGCTGCGACTCTGCACCCACCGCCACCTCACCGAAGTCGAGCTCGGTGGCGGAGATGGTGAGCAGGGACTCCTCGGACTTGGGCTCTTCTGCACAGCCGACCAGGAGGCCGAGGGCGAGGAGCATCCGAGTGAACGAAGGGGAGGGGGACTGGGGCACGCGAAGCTCCGCGAGGTCGGTGGGCACGCCGGAGCAGGGGCTGCGGGACCGGACGCGACTGCGCGCCCATGATGCCGTGTGCGAACCCGATGTGGGGGCTCGGCGCCGTGAATTTCGTGGTGCCCCGAACGGGGCAACGCTCCTGGAGACCGGGTGTGTCGTGCGCCTGTCCCCACCGTCGTGGCTGGGGCCGGGCCAGCTTCACAGAAACTCCATCGAAGTGCCCCACAGGCACGGTAAAATGGCGCAGCTTGGCTGCCCGTGCGCCCTCTGTCGTGCACGGGACGATGTGCAGTGCTCGAAAAACCCCTTCTGTGCGGCTTCATGACCCCTGTCACCACCACGTGGGTTCGCCTGCTCCTGGTCTGCTCCGGCAGTGTTCTGATCGCCGGATGCTCCAGCGACAAAGACTCTGGCGCGGCCGACACGCTGCCTTCTTTGGATAGTGCGCTCGGTGGCGACGACGGCCGCCTCGACTCCGGGTACACCTTCGACCCCGACACCTTCGACCCCGGCGAGCTCGACCAGGTGCCCAACAACACCTTGCTGCTGCAGCACGTGGGCTCGTGGTCGCTGTCGCCCCTCGGCGGTCCGTACCGCGCGGTGGTGGGCGACCTCACCGTCGAAGAATTCATCGACGGCGACGATGAGATGCCCTGGTGCTGGGTGGTCTACGCGCTCACCGGCGAAGTGGTGGAAGACGAACGTGCCGACTCGTGCGCCACCTGCGACTTCGTGTTCGAGGTCCAATATTACGTAAACGTCGACGGCGGCTTGCGTCCCGAAGAAGGTGCAGAGCCCATCGACACCGGCGGCAACTACGACGAAGACGACGTAGTCGAGACCCACGGCATCGAAGACTGCATGTCCCCCGAGCTCCCCCGCGACGGCGACCGTGTCCTGATGGGCTGGGCCGAAGACGAGGGCACCCTCTACATGGAGTACTACGGCAGCGGCATCTGGCTGCCCTGGTACTCGGGCGAGCTCGCGTTCGACCAGCTCGAGTTTTCGTGGGTGGATGAGTTTGGCTTCGTCATCCCGCCGGAAGAGGAGGAAGGCTGATGCGTCCCTCCACCATCTTGCTGCTCCCGCTCGTGCTCCTGTCGTGCAAGTCCGACGAAGACAAGGGCGATGAAGGCCGCGAAGTCGACCTCGGCGACCCCGCCGCCGAGCTGGTTCTCCCCGACTACTCCAGCGTGAACATCGACGCCGCCTTCACCGAAGCCATCGAGGTCGTGCTGTCGGCCCGCGGCGACAAGGTGTGGGCCGGCCACGAACGCGCCCTCGAGCGTCGGTTCGAGGGCTGCCCCGACATCTACGTGGGCGCCCCCGAGAACTCCCCGCTCGACGAAGACGACGAGGGGCGCCAGACCGGCATGAGCTGGTCCGACTTCTGCACCACCGCAGGTGGCCTCTACTTCCGTGGCTTCCAACATTGGGTGCAGTCCGCCGAAGCCTCGGGCGACGCCACCACCTCCACCGGTCGCAGCGCCACCGCCGCCCGCACCCTCACCGGCGATGGCGTGGCCGGCGACACCTCCGACGTCCGCTTCGAGTGGACCGGCACCGTCAGCGACGCCGTCACCACGCTCAACGCCGGCGACTACTTCCGCTACACGTGGTCCACCAACACCGTGGGCACCGCCACCGGCACCGACATCTTCGAGCCGGCCAGCTCCCTCACCCCGGGCGGCTGGCGCGCCGACGTCTACGTGGCCGTCGAGGGCGGGGATGTCGAGCGCATCGAAGCCCGCGGCGACATGTACCTCTTCGAAAAGCGCATCGCCGACCGCTTCGACAGCGTCTCCATGAACATCGAGTTCATCGGCGAGCTGGGCGCTGGCCCCGACGACTGCACCCTCGAACCGCGCGGCTGGATTGGCCTGCGCGACGAAAACGCCTGGTGGCTCGACATCGTCTTCCAGCCGGTGGGCGACGACGACGGCACCGACGGCACTCCCGAGGACGACTACACCCAGTGCGACGGCTGCGGCACCGCCTATGTGCGGGGCGTCGAACAGACCATCGAGCTCGGTGAGATGTGCCTCGACATGACCGGCATCTGGGGCTCCGAGCAGCTCGACCCCGCCGACCCCGAGTCGTACGTCTTCAACATCCGCGACCTCTCAGAAGACTGAGAACAGCGTACCCCACGTTATTTCCGTCCCCCGCTCTTCGGAGCACTCCGCTCGCCCGAGCATCCCCCAGCCAACCCCGGAGGACCCCGTGAACCAGGCCCGCACGTGGACTCTCCTCGCCGCCTTCACGCTGTTCGGTTGCAAGACCGAAGAAGAAGCGAAGCAAGGCGACTTCGTGAAGCTCTCCCCGCGAGAGTCGCTCATCCGACTCTCCATCGACCTTCGGGGCACCATGCCCTCCGAAGCCGAGCTTCAAGCCATCGAGGCACAGCCCGCGCTCTACGAGGCGTTCGTCGACCGCTACCTCGACGACCCCGGCCTCGCGAACACGGTCGCCGACCTCATGGACCAACGCCTGCTCATGCGCACGGGCGACACCTACGGCCTGATGGCCAGCGGCTACGACACCGACGCCGTCCGCTCCGCCGTCAACAACGAACAGCTCGCGCTCGTCCGCCGCATCGTCGACAACGACCTCCCCTGGTCTGAAATCGTCACGGCCGACTACACGATGGCCAACCCGGTCCTCGCCGAAGCACTGCGCCTCGACTACCCCACCGGCGCCCGTGGCTGGGAACAGGCCCACTACACCGACGGCCGCGAGCACGCGGGCATCCTCACGATGTCCACCACCTGGCTGCGCTACCCGTCGGCCGGCGGCAACGCCAACCGCTCGCGGGCCAACGCGCTGTCCAAGATGCTGCTGTGCGACGACTACCTCGCCCGGCCCATCGTCCTGAACCGCGCCGCGGTCGACCAGCTCACAGTCGACCCCGAGACCGCCATCTCCACCAACGCCTCGTGCCAGAGCTGCCACAGCACGCTCGACCCCCTGGCGTCCCACTTCTTCGGCTTCTTCGTCTACGACGACGACGACCCCACCGAAGGCGGCGCCTCCACCTACCGCCCCGAGCGGGAAGAAGGCTGGCGCTACTACTCGGGCCGCAGCCCCGGCTACTACGGCACGCCCACCGGCAACCTCACCGAGCTGGGCGCGCTCATCGCCGAAGACCAACGCTTCGTGGACTGCGCCGTGCAGACCGTCTGGGAGGGCCTCACCCAGCGGACCATGGCCGACGCCGACTGGCAGGAGGTGTCCGGCCACACCGACGTCTTCATGGAGCACGACCTCACCCTCAAGCCGCTCATCCGCAGCATCGTGCTGAGCGAAGAATACCTCGCCAAGTACGTGGTCGACGAAGAGCTGGCCGAGCGGATGGCCGGTGTGAAGACCGTCTCGCCCCAGCAGCTGTCCAACGTCCTGGCCCACTCCACGGGCTTCCGGTGGGAATTCGCCGGCCGCGACCTCCTCACCAACCAGTCGTCCGGCGTGCCCGTCCTCCTCGGCGGCATCGACGGCACCTCGGTGCAGCACCGCAACTACAACCCATCGGTCGGCAGCGTCTTCGTCCAGAAGCGCGTGGCCTACGCCGCCGCATGGCACGTGGTCGAGCGCGACTTCGCCGAAGGCAACCTGGAACCCGAGCTGCTCCGGTGGGTGCTGCCCACCGATACCCCCGACACCAACCCCGCGGGCTTCGAAGAACAGATTCGCCAGCTCTACCTCGCTGTCACCGGCATTCCCCTGGCGCCCGGCGCCACGGAACCCGCCGAGCTCACCACCTTGTGGCGTCAGGTCCACAGCGTGGAAGGCTCTTCCAAGAAGGCCTGGGCTGGCGTCATCAGCGCCGTCCTTCGCGACCCCGCCGTCCTCACCTACTGAGTCCAAGAGGAGCATCCCATGCGCAACGGTTTTTCTCGCCGCCGCCTCTTCCTGGACGGCGCCGCCCTTTCCTCGCTGGCCGCCCTCGGCTGGCACCCCTCGATGGCGCGCTCGGCCCAAGGTGAGCGCAAGTTCCTGTTCTTCTTCGCCTCGGGCGCCTGGGACCACACCGCGGTCCTCGAGCCCCACCACGGCAGCGACTACGTCGACCACATGCCCGACAGCTACCTCCGCGAGGTGGGTGGACTGCGGCACACCGCCAACGACCAGACCATGGAGGCCGTCGGTCGGTTCTTCTCGCGCTGGGGCGGACAGTCGGCCATCGTCAACGGCATCGACTCCCACACCGTCGGCCACGACACCGGCCGTCAGATGACCATGACCGGCACGTCGGCCGACAACTACCCCGACTGGCCCACCTCCCTCGCAGCTCTCGGTCAGGGCGACTACCCCCTGCCCCACGTGGTCTTCGGCGGACCGTCCTTCGGCGGGCACCTGTCGTCCAGCGTCGTTCGGGCGGGTGGCGGCACCCTGCTCGACCTCATCGAAGGCAGCATCGTGGGCGCTGGCGACTCCCCGGCTCCGCAGCTCGAAGCCCCCTCCGAGCAGATGCTCGACGCCTTCGTCTTCGACCGCGTGGCCCAGTTTGCTGGCAAGCGGGGCTCGATGCCCGGAGCCAGCCGCGAACGCGCCAACGCATTCCTCGAGAACATGGACCGCTCCATGGAAATCGAGGGCCGCAAGTTCGAGGCCGGCCTGGGCGAGCTGGGCAACACCATGCTCGACCAGGCCATCAAGGCCACCGAGATGATGCGCCTGGGCCTGTCGCGCACCGCCATCGTCGGCATCCCCGGCGGCTGGGACACCCACGGCGGCAACGCCCCCCAAGAGTCCCAGTTCAACAACTTCTTCGACGCCCTCGATGCGCTCATGGACCACCTGGCCTCCACGCCGGGCCTGGCCACCCCCTGGCAGATCGACGAAACCGTCATCGTCTGCCTCAGCGAGTTCGGTCGCACCCCCATGTTCAACGGCGCGCAGGGCAAGGACCACTGGCCCTACAACTCGGCGCTCGTCGTGGGCTCCGGTGTGCGAGGCGGTCGAAGCCTGGGTGCTGCAGACTCCGGAAGTGTCGGCCTGCCGGTCAACTTCGACACAGGCCTCGCCGACGACAACGGCGACATCCTGGGCTCGGAGAACCTCGGTGCGGCGCTGCTCGAGCTCGGTGGCGTCGACCCCGGCCAGGTCCTTCCCGGTGTCCAGCCGTTCCGGGCCATCCTGCGCGGTTCCTGAGGACGCACGCCCCACATGCTGCCCCGACTTCGACTCCAACCCGCCGTGGTGGCTGCTCTGGCCGCCGCGGCGCTCTCCTGTAGCGGCGACAAAGACTCCGCTGCTGCCGGCGAAGGCCCCGACTGCTCCCGCAACCCGCCCCTCACCTGGGACAACTTCGGCAAGGGGCACATGGACAAGCACTGCAACGGGTGCCACTCCGTGCTCTACACCGGCGAGTTCCGTCGCGAAGCGCCCGTGGGCATCGACTTCAACACCTACGCCGACGTCATCGAGTGGCACGACCGCATCATCGCGCGCGGCACCCGCAAGGTCCTCGAGCAGCCCTCCATGCCTCCGGGCGGCGGTCCGTCCGACCTCGAGCTGGAGATGGCACTGGAGTGGCTCGAGTGCGAAGTCGCCAAAGACAAGGCCGCGCTGGCGGGGGGCCAATGACCACCCGTCTCGCCCTGAGCGTGCTGCTTCTCACCGCTTGCGGAGGCCAGGACGCCACCGTCACCTTCAAAGACGACCCCGTCCAGCCCGTCCAGCAGCCCCCGGCTGACGACGAAGGCGACGAAGGCGACGCCCCCGACTGGAACGACTGCCCCACCGGCTATCTCGCCACCTACTACAACCTCCCGCACGACCACCCCGACGTCGACCCCGAGGTCTGGGAAGAGCCCGACTTCGACCCCTCGCTGCACGACTGGTGGGACTCCTCCTACCAGGCCTTCGAGGAGTTTGAGGCCTCGCTGGAGAAGGGCACCAACTGGTGGCCGGTCGACGATGGCCTGGTCGACGACCCCAGCTACTGGTCGGCCCGCTACAATGCCTGGATCCGGGTCAACGACGACGAACCCGTGGAGCTGTCCCTCGGCGCATCCACCGATGCCTGGGTGCTTGTCGACGGCGACGTGGTGGCGCGACACCACACCGAAGACGACTTCGAGGTCCTCATCCAGTCCCTCGACCTCGGCGCCGGCCAGTACCCCCTCGAGATTCGGTTCGCCCATCGCTTCGGTGACAGCGCCCTGCGGCTGCGCTTTGTGAGCGACAACGCCGTGGTGTGCTTCGCCGAGTACGACGACGAGTAGCAGGAGAGGGTGCTAGGAGGTCTCCGTGTCCGACCTCCCCCCCACGCTCCCCGACGGCCCCTGGCTGGTCCAAGATGCCGATGACCGGCGTCTCGTGCGCAATGTCACCGCCGCCGACCAACCCGAGCCACGCGCGGCCGGTCGCTACCACCTGGTCGTGGTCGGCGGGGGAAGTGCGGGTCTGGTCACCGCTGCATCGGCTGCGGGACTCGGTGCTCGGGTGGCCCTCGTCGAGAAGACCGGCCTGGGGGGCGACTGCCTGCTCACCGGGTGTGTGCCGTCGAAAGCGCTCCTGGCGGCGGCCAAGAGGGTGCACGCGGTCCGCACCGCGCCCGCGTTTGGCGTGACGGTCGAGGGAACCGTGACGGTCGACTTCGCGGCGGTGATGCGTCGGATGCGCCGGGTGCGCGCGGACCTCTCCCCCATCGACTCGGTGGAGCGGTTCACGGGCCTGGGCGTCGACGTCTTCACTGGCCACGGCACCTTCACCGGCCCCGACCGCCTCGAGGTCGGGTACCAGACCCTCCACTTCCGGTCTGCCGTGGTCGCCACCGGGGGGCGCACCGTGCTGCCGTCCATCCCGGGCCTGGCCGCCGCCAACGTCCACACGCACCACTCCGTGTTCAACCTCACCGCCCTGCCTCCTTCGATGGTGGTGGTGGGCGCCGGACCGGTGGGCTGTGAGCTGGCCCAGGCCTTCGCCCGCTTCGGCACCCGCGTGCACCTGGTCGACCGTGCACCGAGGGTGTTGCCCGCGATGGCGTCCGACGCCGCCGAGGAACTGGAGCGGGCGCTGCGGTCCGATGGCGTCCAGCTCCACTTCGGCACCACCGTCGAGCGCGTCGACCGAGACTGCGCCCACCTGTCTTCCGGCGTCTCCGTTCCGGCGCACACCATCCTGGTCGCCACCGGTCGTGCCCCGGTCATCGACGGCCTCGGCCTCGACCGGGCCGGTGTCGACGCCGACCCCATCCGCGGCATCCACGTCGACCACCAGCTCCGCACCACCAACCCCCGCATCTGGGCCGCCGGCGACTGTGCGATGCCCCACCGCTTCACCCATGTCGCCGACGCCACCGCCCGCATCGTCGTCCAGAACGCCCTGTTCCCCAAGCGCCGGTCCACCACCGACCTGGTCATCCCCGCATGCGTCTACACCCACCCTGAAGTCGGCGAGGTGGGGGCGTCCATCGCCTCCCTGGTCGACGAAAACGTCCCGCACGACGTTATCCAGGTTGACTTCGCCCACGTCGACCGCGCTCGACTCGATGGGGCGGCGCGGGGCTTTGCGCGCGTGATGGTTCGGGCAGGCACCGACCGCATCCTCGGGGCCACTGTGGTGGGCTCCGGCGCCGGCGACCTCATCGGCGTGCTGAGCATGGCCATCACCCACGGCATCGGGCTCGGACAGTTCAGCAGCACGGTGTTTCCGTACCCCACCCGCACCGAGATCTTGCGCAAGCTGGGCGATGCCTGGCGGCGAAGAAGACTGTCACCCGCGGCCCAGAAGGCGCTCGGGGTGTGGTTCCGCCTGCATTCCTGAGCCCTTCCGCCCGGGGAAGACCGCGGGCAGCGGCGGGTTGGACGCAGCGGTTCCCCGGTCGAGGATGATAGGGGGCCTCCTGATGAGATTGTTGAGAGGAACCATGTCCTGGACCCACACTGCCCGCCGACTCTCCATGGCTTGCGCGCTGTTCGCCGCCCCCGTCGCCATGGCCGAAGACGACCTGAACAAGCTCCTCGACGACATCCCCGAGGTGCCCAACGCCGAAAAGGAGGTCGAGGAGAAAGACGCCGCACCGCCCCCCGAGGCGGAGGCCGCCCTTCCCGCGTACGTCAAGTCGGTCCGTCGCGCGGTCGTCGCCGAGTGGCAGCCCAAGGCCAAGATCATCAAGAAGAACCCCAAGGCCAAGGCCCGGTTCCTCGTGAAGATCGACATCAACGGCCAGATGACCGGCGTGTCCGCCGTCGACCTCTCCGGCATCAAGGCCTACGACCAGTCGGTCCTCGACGCCATCGCCAACGCCACCTTCGAGGCCCCGCCGCCGCACATCTTGTCCGATGTCGAGCGCGGCGTGGTCATCACGATTCCCGCGCGGGCCTTCAAGAACAAGTAGACCCCCGGAGTCGGGGGTCTGGCACCGGGCTCACTCTGCAGGGGTGCAGCCCGTCACGTACATGATTTCGTTCACGTAGAGCTCCATGGCGTCGGGCAGCTCGTCCTCGTCGTTGTCCACGCGCTTGAACACGTCGCCGAACAGGCCGTTCACGATGAGCTGGCCGTCGCGCATCGACATGATGGCCACTTCGCTGCCGTCGGTGCTGTCGAACACGGCGAGGGGAACGCCGGAGCCGTCGCGTGACGTGAGGGCGTGGCCGTCGATGGCCCAGGAGCTGGACGGGCCGCGCATGCCTTCGGGGAATTGCTGCTCGCCCGCAAAGAGGTTGGTGTCGGCGCCCGGTGCGGCGTAGATCTCGCGGCTGTCCCACTGGTCGTCGCCGTCGACCCCGAGCACCTCGTTCCAGGGCGTGTCGCGGTGCAGGTCGGAGATGCCGATGAGGGCGGGGTTGCCGGTGTCGAGGAAGTCCTGCACGTGGGGGAGGACCTCTTCGTCGTCGGGACGGGCGACGGGGGCGTCGATGATGAGCAGGGCAGGCGGGTTGGTGGTGAGCTCGGCGACGAAGTCTTCGTCGTGCTTGGTGGCCCGGACGTCCATGCCCAGCGACAGGGCGGCCTGGTAGGCGAACACATCCTCGGGGTCGCCGCCTTCCTTGTAGTGAACGAGCACACCCTGACCGCCGCAGGTCCCGGCACCTTCGCCTTCACCTTCGCCTTCGCCGCCAAAGAGGTCGGCGCCCGTGTCGGCTCCGGTGTCGGCGTTCTTGTCGGTGGACTCGCAGCCGGTGCTGACGGCGAAAGCAGCGACGAACAGGGTAATCAGGCTGGCACGCATGGGGACCTCCGAGCTTGGGGCGGGGGGTGGGGGGAGCCGCCCGCTCGCTCCAGGCCCAAGGGAGGCCGGGGGAGGTCGTTACATCCGGTGCCGGAAAACTTCAGCCCGCCTTCTTCTCGGGCTCAATCACCAGCACCCACTCGAGCGCATCCAGCGCATCCAGCTCCGTCTTCGAGAAGGTGTTTCGCTCGCCCCACTTGTCGGACGCCTGCCCGGCCTCGAATTGCTCGCGCACCCCCGGGTTGGCCTGCGTGCGGTGCTCGAACGTGCTCCGGGCGTTCTTCTGTTGGCTTGCGGTGGGGGCTTCCTTGTTGACCAGGTACTGGCCGTCGAGATGGACGCCGTAGGGGTCGTCCACCACCATCTCGTCCTTCTTGAACTCATGGATGCGGACCACGTGCCCCGAGCCCGTGAAGCCACCCTGAAAGCTCACCTGGCCGCCGTTGTCCCAGGCATCCTTCGCCCAGTCCCACCGACCGTTGAAGTCCATGGCCTCCGACGTCTCGCCGTCCGTCGTCGTCGTCGCGGTGGAGGCGATGTTCACGTCGCCCGACACGCCATCGAAGAGGGACGCGATGTAGGCCTGCGCATGCGGGGACTTGATGATGTTGTCGCCCGGGTTCCAGGTCACCCAGTCGGGGTTGTGCTCGAAGAACTCGGGGTGTGCCTTGAAGGCGGCGTCCCAGTCGGTGTTCAGGAGCAGGGTGGTGATGGCGTCGGCGGGCTGCTTCGTGCGGTCGAGTGCCTTGCCGACGTCGCCCAGGAGGGGCTCCACCGCGTTGAAGAACTGGTCGGTGTCGCCGCCGAACAGGGCCAACAGGTTCATCGTGAGCGACGTGGGCGAGCACTGCTCCTTGGGCTTCTTCTTCCCGGCGTTTTCGTTGTCCATCTGGCTCTGGTAGACGTCCGGATTCTCTTCCTTGGCCGGTGCCTCCTCACGCAGGTCGCGTTCTTCTTCGACCGCGCACTCGGGGGCCTCCTCCTCTTCTGTGCTCGACTCCAGGACGGCCGGGCGCTTGATGCTCAGGAGGTCGCACAGGCTGCCCAGGGGATCGCAGATGTCGAGGACGATGTCGTCGGGCAGCACACCGGCCTTTTCGTACTCGAGCACCTCTTCTTCGACTTCGCACACCTGCTCGGGACCCGGGGTGTTCTCCAGCAGCTCGATGAGCTCGATGAGCTCCTGGTTCGACGGACCGGCTGCCGTGCGTGCCGAGCTTCCTGTCGACTCGGTCTGTTGGGTGGTGGTGGATTGGGACGACTTGCTTTGGGCCTGGACCATGGGCACCTCCGCGGGGGTGCACAGCACGGTGCGTGCCCGGAGGTCCTCCGACGGTTTGGTGGACCGACCACTGCCCAACGCCGACAGTCGTCACCGACCGACGTCCCCCCCCCTGTTCTCAGCGCATCCGGTCGAGCGCCTGGAGCACCCGCTGGAGCACCGGGTCGAACTGTTCGGGGCCCATCATCGCCCGAAGCTCGCCCAGGCGCGCATGCAACAGAGCCGCCGCCGCCGATGCTCCTCTTGCCCGGAGGGTGAGCAAGGTGCGCGCGACCACCGCCACCGCCGCGGCCGGCTGTCCCTGACCCACGAACGTGGCCGACCACGCCAAAGCGGCGTCAGCCACGGCAATCCAGTTTCCTCGTCGCTCGGCCGATGCCAGCACCCGCCGGGCCACCGACTCCGCATCCGACCACTGCGACCGCTCCAGGTACAGGGCCGTGAGCACGGTGCCGTGGGTGACCACCAGCAGGTCGTCTTCGTCGAGAACGGCTCCCTGGAAGGCCGCTTCGAGGTGTCCCAGGGCGCGGTCCGGTCGACCACTGGTGAGGTGGATGGTGGCGATGAGGGCGTGGGCGTGTCCTGCCCGACCGGCATCCCCCCACGCTTCCGCCAGCGCTCGGGCCTCGGTGAGCTGGGCCAGGGCCAGATGTGGTTCGTTGCCCGCCAGCAGTGCCTCGGCGAGGTCTTCGCGGGCCATCAGCAGCTCATGGGCCCGGGTGTCGGCATGGAGCAGGGGCAGGGCGAGCTCGAGGTACTCGCGGGCATGGTCGGGCTCGAGGTCTGCGCAGGTGAGGACGAACGTGGCGGGGCAGGGCTCGGGCTCCGGTCGTCCGAGCTCGGAGAAGAAGCCCATCGCTGCTTCGGGACCGCGCATCCGGGCCACCGCTCTACACGCCCGGAGGTGGAGGTCGCGCTCGCGGATGGGGTCGTTCTTTCGGCGCGCAGCCGCGGCACCGCGGAGGTAGCGGTCGACCGCCTCGCCGTGTCCGAGGTCGAGGGCCAGGTCGCCGGCGATGCGGAAGAGGTCGGCGCTGGCCAGGTCGTCGGGCAGCTCTTGGAGCACCCCGGCCACGGCGCGGATGCGGGTGGCGGCGGCGCGTCGGTCGTCCCCCAGCAGCGGGCGGGCGCGGAGGACGGCAAGCAGCGCGCGGGCGTCGTAGATGCGGTCGAGGAAGGCCTCGTCGACGGCGTAGGGGTCGGCATCCGGGCTGGCCGGGACGTCGAGGAGTGGGTCGCGGGGCGCTTCAGGCATCGAGGGCTCCGGCGACGGTCTCGAAGGCCCACAAGCGGAGGTCGACCAGGCGGTCGCGCGCCGTGCGCAGTTCGTCGGTGATGGCGTCGACGGCGGCGGGGTCGACGGTGTCGCGCTGCTGGCCCACCACCCGCTCGAGCTTGCGACCGGCACGGAGGATGGCCCGGGCGATGCGGGCGAGGGCTCGGTCGACCGCTTCGAGAGGGGCGCGGACCGGGGCTCCGGGACGGACCGAGCTCACCGCAAAGCCGGCTGCCGCAACCTCGACATGGGCCTTGCCGGCGGCATTCATGAGATACCGGGCGGCGTGGAGGGCGGGCTGGAGGACGGTCTTCGGGATGGGGCGGTCGGGCGTCTCGACCGACACGTCGCGGCCGGTGGTGAAGAACGCCAGGGCGGCGTCGAGCTCGGCCAGCTCGGGGTCGTCGGACACTTCGCCGATGTCGCTGTCGAGGTCGAGAGACGGCACTTCGGGGATGTAGGCCGGTGGCAGCAAGCTCTCCAAGGCCCGTCCGCCCAGCACCGATGGCGGCGGGAGGCGCTCTACCGGAACCCCCGGAGCCGTCTGGCCGAGCAGCTCATCGAGCACTTCCGGTGCGTGGAGACGACCCTGTTGGGCGAGGGGACGCGCGCATGAGACGGTGCTGGGCCAGGCGTCTTGGGCCAGAGCCAACGACACGGCGCGGTCGGTGCGGGAGCCGCCGCCTTCGAGCGCTTCGGCACACACCGCGAGGGTGCACAGCCGGGCGACTCCCCCGGAAAACCCGCTCGACTCGGGGAAGAGGGATGCGGTGGCCCCGGCCAGCAACCGGCCCACGGTCCGTGCGCGCCGACTGCGGCCGGACGTGGCGATGAAGCGGCCGATCTCGGATGGGCGGCCGATGGGGTCGGTGGCGCCGTGGCGTCCCACGAGGTCTTCGGGCTCGAGCACCCGACGGCCGAGCTCGCGGGGGTCGGTGAGGCAGTGCTCCACGGCGGCATACACCGCATCTCCACCCCGAGGCGTGTCGCCGCGCGGTTCGGTGGGGCCGATGGCTTTGTCCACGCCATCGATGTCTTCGGGCTCCAGCTCTCCCTGTTCCAGCCCTTCGGCGAAGGGGTCGTCCTGCGGCGCGGCGAATTTGCGACGAGGGGAGGGGGCCAGGCGCCCGGTTCGGGTGGGCGCGTTGGGGTCGTCGTCGTCGTCGTCGCCGCCGAACAGGTGCCCCACGTCCCAGGGGTCTCCGGCGTTTCCACCCCCGTCCGTGGGGGCGGCCGGTGCACCACCTCCGCCGTAGGAATGGGTGTCCAGCTCATGGTCGGCTTCGAGGTCTTCCCCCAGCTCCTCCACCAGCTCGACCGACTCCTCCTCTTCGAGGTCCACCCCTTCAGACCCCGGTGTGGCCACCTGGTTGCCCAGCATCGCGGCCAGCACCGAGTTGCCGAACTGCCCCGCCATCCGGCCCGCCTGGTCGGGGGCCAGCTCCATCCCTTCTTCGAGGGACTCCAGGAGCTGCTGGTCCCGGGCGTCTTCCTGGACGTCGTGGTCGGGCTGCTGCTGTTGGAGGCGACGTTGCTCCTGATAGCTGCTGGCCACGAGCGCCTCCGACACGGTCCGTGCGTCAGCACCTTACTTTGCCGGACCGCCCTGCGCCTGCCCCTGGACGGCCCCCCTCTCCCGGGCCCTTCAGGGGGAGGACTGTGAGAATGACGATGTCCTCATCCTTCAGGGGCTTGTACCCGCACGAGTTGTGCGTTCTTCGTTCCTCCGACAGTACACGGTGTCCTCTGTCGAGGTTGCCTCCAGGCTGACTGCTCGTGCATCAGCGGGGGACTGCTCCTTCGGAGCGACTACCGCGGCGCCTCCTGTGCGCT
>ENA-OWNT01000787-OWNT01000787.1-seawater-metagenome-genome-assembly--contig:-NODE-787-length-56411-cov-11.124010_pt1 | contig 56411 bp, 48 predicted proteins | sample MGYA00238136_ERZ651165 | MGnify/ENA primary metagenome ERZ651165 (study PRJEB26861, sample SAMN08777766) | seawater metagenome | isolation source: coastal seawater | place: USA: Florida | collected... | reverse complement strand
GCCCTCAGAAAGCAACGTCCGCCAGGGCTGTGGGCGACCCCTTGACGTCCGTGGATGGCGAATTTGTTCGTATATTTGTCATCCCCCCACGCGACGCCACGTCACGCTTCGGGATTATCCAGGTCTAGACACGCCCAAACCCATGCCCCTGGCAACATCGGGTTCGGACGGCTCTCAATTAAGCAGCGAGAGCGAAGTGCTTGTTGTTGTTGGCACTTGTAGGGTTTTCAGTGGGATTTACGAGGGCACCGAAGTCCTCGACACGCAGCCTTCACTTGCACGACCCCGTCGAAACCGTTTCGCCCCCTCACAATCGAAGGAGCCAACGTACCGAGGTCAGGAGACCCTTCCAGGGCCTCCGTGTCATCCATCGTCTTCGCGCTGTCAAAGAGTCTCCCCCTCTCCCTCACCACTCCCTCCCCACCTGTCAACCCCCCAATCACCAATCGGGGACCACCCACCATTTCCTTCGGCGGCCATGCTGCCCCTCCCCGCCATCCCTGGCGAGCGCTACCATCCTCGTCCTTCGAGGAGGTCGCCCATGCCGCCCACCGACTCCCCCGCCCACCGCACCGCCGAGGCCTACCTCGCTCTGCGCGACCAGGACCAGGTCCACGCCCGCCTGCAGGGGCCGCTCCCTGGTTGGACCTTCTTCGACCACCCCCGCCTGGTTCAAGCATTCGAAGACACCCTCGCACGCAGCACTTTCGCCCCCAGCCCCGCGCGGGCCTACGCAGCATTCAGCGCCGTCGTCCCCCGGCTTGCCCCCCTCGACGCCGACCGTGCCCACCACCACGCACTCGTCTCCGCCGCCCCCGCCCACTTCTCCGACCCCCACCCCACCCACCGCGTCCGCGCCGACCTCGCCCGCCTCGGACGGTGGATGCACTGGCACAGCCGCACCGCCTGGCGCACCGAGACCTTTGCCGCCCACCCCCAGAAAGACGCCGCCGTCGCAGCGCTCTGGGCCGCGTGGGCCACCGGAGATTGCTGGAGCGGGCGCGCCCGATGGGAACAGCTCTTCCTCCAGGCCGCCGTCCAGGTCTTCCGGTCCGTGGCCGCCGCCCGCGAGCTCCCCGCCGATGTCTCCGACCGCGCCGTCTCCGACCTCCGCGAAGCCTTCTTCTTCCGCATGATCGGTGGCGCGCCCGCCGGCTGGCAGGAGCTTGCTGCACGGGTGCTCGAGACCGCCGCCCCCGACCCCATCACCCGCCTGCACGCATCACTCTCCACCACCGCCGTCGACCGCGCCGCCCTGTGCCTCACCTGCCGCGGCTCGTGGCGCACCACCGTCGCCCGGGTCTTCCCCGAGCTCACCGAAGCCCTCGCCCGCGCACGTGCCCTCGCCGGCCCCACCCCACCCTGGGATGCCCTCCTCGATCTACACGCAGCACTCCGCCTCCTGCGCGCCTGGTCCCACCACGACAGCCCCCGCCCTCCCGCCGCCGACTACGCCATCCTCACGCAGAACCGGGGCCGCGCACGGGGCCGACTCCGCGCCGTGCTCGCCGGCCAGCCCCCCCACACCATCCTCGAGAATGTCCTGGCACTCGACGCCCTCCACGCCCGCACCGACGCCGCACTGAGGCGCTTCGCCTGGGCCTGGGCCTGGCAGGAGCTCGCCTACGACTTCAGCTTCGACCTCCATCGCGCCGTCACACCCGCGTGCCCCCCCCCCGCGTCCACCCTCGCGCCGCTCTCCCCCGAAGCGCTCACGGCCCTGCCCACCTGGGTCCTCCTCGTGGTCTACCGGGGCCGCCTCGACCACCTCGTCCGCTGGGTCCAGACCGGGTCCACCGGCGACCGCGACTCCGCGTGGGCCCGCCTCCTCACCGATGCCTTGCCCGCCAACCTCAAAGACCCTCCCATCCGTGGCGCCCGCTCCGCCAGCTACCGCCGCCTCCGGGCCGAGCTGTCCTTTTCGTTGGAGCGGGTCCTGGGCGCCGCACGCGAGCGCATCGCCGCCACCGCCAACCTCCGCACCGGACGCACCCTGAAGGCCGCGTTCATCGAACTTCATGGAGAAAGCTGGCACCCCGCCGTGCCCATGCTTCGCTCCGGCTTCCCCACTGCGCGCAAGGCCGCCGTGGCCGCTCTGCCCCGCCTCGACACCCTCCTCTCGGATCCCACCCATGCCGCAGCCTACTGACGCCACCCTCCTGGCCCACCTCGCCGGCGCCCTCGAGCCCGGCCCCGAGGCCGAGGTACGTGCCGAGCTCTCCCGAAGCACCGCCCTCCAGCACCGCCTCGCGCGCCTCCGCCGCCGCACCGAGCCCCCTCCGCAGCGCTTTCGCATCCCGCCGCCCGGCATCTTCGGCGGCCGCCGACCGGTGCCCATCCGAGCCATGCCCGCCGCCGTGATGAGCGCCGAGGCCGAAGACGCCGACACACCGCACCACCGCATCACTGCCCGCCCGGGAGAGCGCTGGCGCCTCCACATCACCGCACAGCCCACCCCGGAACGCCTCACGCCCATCGTGCTCGAACGCCTCGAAGATGGCGCGTGGGAGGTCACCTTCCCCGAAGACGAAGACGACCTCCTCACCCTCGCCGACCTCCCCACCTCCACCGCCGGCGCCCACCTCCTCGACCTCGGCGCGCCCACCACACCCGGCGACCACCGCATGGCCCTCGCCCTCATCCCGGCCCACCTACCCATCGACTGGTCCCACCCCACCCAACGCTGGACCACTCTGCAAGCCGGCATCGAAGACGGCACCTTCCCCGTCGCCGCCGTCCAGGTTCACGTCACAGCGTGACGCTCCGCGACTTTCATTCTCGGGTGGCACACGCTAGACTTCCGCATGGACCGCACCACATTCGAAGCCTCCCTCATGCGTAGCCCGCTCCTGTCCGGACTGGACGCCGAGTCGCGCGCATCCCTCGTCAAGCGATTCGTCGCATTCCCCTTCCAGGCGGGCGAGCCCATCATCCGCGCCGGGGATGCCGGGAGACACCTGGGTGTCCTCATCGACGGCATGGCCGTGGTGCAGGCCCGCCGTCAAGACCGCGCCTTCACCGTCGAGATGCTCGAACCTGGCCGAGTCTTCGGAGAGATCGCGTTCTTCGATGCACAGTCGCCCCGCACCGCCGACATCGTGGGCACCACCAACGGCACCGCAGCCCTGCTCACCTTCCAATCCTACGCAGAGCTCGTCCGCCTCCAGGACCCCGGTGCCGCCATCCTCGAAAAGAACGTGCTCGACCTCCTCGGCCGCCGCATCCAAGCCACCAACGACAAGCTCGCCGAGCTGCTCGAAGCCACACAACGCGGCACCTTCCTCGACACCCTCCGCCGCCTGCTCGGAGGCCGCCGATGAGCCAGCTCGACTACCGCACCGAAGTCCTCTCGGATGTGCCCGGCCTCACGGATGTTCCGCCCGCCATGCTCGAAGAGCTGGCCCGCGAGTTCGACATCCGCGACCACGACGACACCCTCATCTGCGTCGAAGGCGAGCCCGCCGATGTGCTCTACATCCTCGCCGAAGGGGAGTGCGAGGTCATCAAGACCGCCCCCAACGGCAAGAAGTACAAGGTGGCCGTGCTCACCGGCGGCTGCCTGTTCGGCCAGGTCGGCGTCATGACCCTCGCCCACCGCACCGCCAGCGTCCAGGCCCGCGGCCGGGTCCGCACCCTCCAGATGCCCGCCCGCCGCGCGCGAGAGCTCCTCCGCAGCGGCGCTTTTCGGGTCACCTCCCCCTTCCGGCGCGCCCTCATCGTGGCCCTCGCCCGCCAGCTGCAGAGCGCCACCGCCACCACCATGAAGCTCGCGGTCGACGCCGGACTCGCCATGCCGGCCACCCACCAGCCCGCCCGCAGCATCGACGCCGCCGACCCCACCGAAGACCTCCTCCGGGCCGGCTCCCTCGTCTGAGCCCCGAGGGGTCCCATGTTCGCACGCGTCCTTCCCCTCTTCGCCGTCCTCGTGGCCTGCTCGGGCGACCCCTCTCAGAAGTCCCCCACCGAAGCTCCGGACGTCGAGCGCGCCCCCCTCGCCGTGTTCCCGTCCGCCGAGCTCATCGACGACAGCGGCCACATCCACATTCCCGCCGATCTTCTCCCGGCGGGAGACACCCGCGTCCCCGTCGACCGCGTCGCCTGGCGCACCGGCTTCAGCCCGGTCCAGACCACCGTGCTCGACCCCGAAGTGGCCCTCGACCCCACCTCGCTGCCACCGCCCGCAGGCACCGGCGACCCCGACAGCGTCATCCTCTTCGACCTCACCCGCAGCACACGCATCCCGGCCCTCGTCGAGCTCGATGCCTGGCCCGACAACCCCGAACACCCGCGGCTCCTCGTCCGCCCGCTCGAACCGCTCACGCCTGGCAGCCGGGTCGCCGTCACGGTCTCCGACACCCTCCTCACCACCGATGGCGCCCCCTACTCCGGCCCCGACTGGTTCGACGCCGTCCGCGATGGTGGCACCGTCAACCAGGGCCCTGTCGACCACTACGCCCAGCTCACCCGCGACCTCGAAGACGCCGGCCTGCCCACCCCCGTCCTCGCGGTCGACTTCCCCATCGGCGACGGTCGCCACCCACTGCTGTCCATCATGTCCCACCTCCCCACCCCCGACTCCTGGGAGTGGCTGCGCGTGTTCGACGCCACCAACGGCGACCCCCTCCCCGAAGGCACCTGGCTCCAGGCCGAGGGCCGCTTCACCACCCGGTCCTGGCTCCAAGACGACGCCACCTTCGAACTTCTTGAAGACGGCACCCCCGTCGTACAAGGCGACGTCGAGGCCGACCTCTTCCTCTTCGTCCCCGACTCCGTCCGCGACGCCGAGCCCGGCACCGTCCCCGTCTGGATCTTTGGCCACGGCATCTTCAGCCATCCGCGCAACTACCTCGGCCTCGAAGACGACCCCTCCGGCGTCATCGCCATGGCGCACGAAGCCGGGGCCATTGTCCTCGGCACCACCTGGCGTGGCCTCACCCGCGACGACATCACCGTGGCCGCTTCCGTCGGAGGCGACTTCGGCCGCATCCCCGAGCTCACCGACAAGCTCGGCCAAGGCGTCGCAAACACCGCAGCACTCGCCCGTCTCATCGACCACGGGGGCATCCTCCACGACCCCCTCCTCGAAGGGCTCCCCAACCCCGATGTCCTCCGCTACTACGGCATCAGCCTCGGCGGCATCGAAGGCGCCACCCTCTTCGCCGTCGACAACACCCTCTCACACGGCGTCTTCCACGTGGGTGGGTCCAGCTGGTCCACCATGCTCGAGCGCTCCAGCAACTGGGCCCAATTCGAGGTCCTGATGGAGCTGCACATCGCGTCTCCCGGCGACCGCCAGGTGCTGTACGCCGCCAGCCAGCTCTTCTGGGACACCGCCGACCCCGCCCTCCACGCCGAAGCCCTGCGCAACCGGAGCGTGCTGTGGCAGGGCAGTGTGGGCGACGAACAGGTCCCCAACCTCACCACCGACCTCCTCGCCAGCGCCGCAGGCGCCACCCTCTTGGGCCCCTCGCCCCGCACGGCCAGCGGCTTCACCGCCACAGACGGCCCTCTCGCCGGCCCGGCCGTCAGCTGGTTCGACCCCCAAGTCGGCGAGCCACCCCTCGAAAACCGCCCCGCCGACGTCACCGGCGCCCACAGCATCCCCCGCCTGTGGGACGGCCAGCACACCCAGACCATCCGCTTCCTCGACGCCTCCGATCCAGGCGTGGTCGTCCACCCCTGCGGCGACGCCCCCTGCACCGCCGACAACCCCGGCTAGCGTTCGTACGGCGCACCATCCCCAATCCAACCCAACACACGTCTCGGTCACTCGGCCTCGTCGCCATGCGCGTCCTCCCTGCCGACTGAATCCCCGGAGCCCCCCACATGCCCGCCAAGGTCGACCACGACGCCAGACGCCGCGAGCTCCTGTCCGCCGCGTTCCACACCTTCGCCCGCGATGGCTACGCCGCCTGCACCATGCGCGGCCTGGCCAGGTCCCTTGGTGTCAGCACCGGCACGCTCTACCACTACTTCGATGGCAAAGATGCCGTCTTCGTCGCCATGTTCAAGCAACTCAACGAAGACATCATCACGTCGGCCACCGATGAGCTCACCGAAGAGTCCACCGCCGAAGACCGCCTCACGGTCCTGCTCGGCTTCCTTGCACGGCACCTCGACCAGCTCCAGGCGGTCATCCGCATCGCCCTCGAATACCACCGCCACCACCCCGACCCCGACTCCCGCGCCTGGCTCGCCGGCATCACCCGCCGCTACGTCCACACCTTCCAGAGCCACATCGGCTTCACCAACCCGGGCGAGGCCCGCGTGATGATGAGCCTCCTCACCGGCGCCGTCGTCCACCAGCTCCTCGACGACGAAGCGGTCGACCTCATCGACCACATCACCTGGGTCCGCCGCGCCATGCCCGTCCCCGGCTGAGTCCCCTACCGCACCTTCCTGCGCGGCCGGTCCTCCGCCTTCGCCGTGCGTGGGTCCTCCGGCCAGGCATGCTTTGGGTACCGCCCCCGCAGGTCCTTGCGCACCTCGGCCCACGTGGTGTCCCAGAACGACGCCAGGTCCGACGTCACCTGCGCAGGCCGCTGGTTGGGCGCCAACAGGTGCAGCAGCACCGGCACCCGTCCGCCCACCACCCGAGGGGTGTCCGTCCAGCCAAACACCTGCTGGATGCGCACCGCCAACACCGGCGCCTCATCGGGCGCGCGATAGGTCAGCCGCCTGCGCGACCCGGTCGGCAGCCCCAGCGACACCGGCGCCAGTCGCTCCACCGCCTGCTGCAGCTCCCAGCTCAGCCGTCCCTTCAGATAGCCGAGAGCGCCGCGTGCGCGCAGGTCGCCGAAGCTCCGACAGCCCGGTGCCATCTCCGCCACCACCGCCAGCAGGTCGTCCGCACCGAACGCTGGCAGCCCCAGATCTGGCCGATGGTGGGCCACGAACCGCACCCGCGCCAGCCACGCCCGGGCGTCGTCGGACAGCCCCAGCGCCTTCACCGGGTCGGCCCCGGCAGCCTCCACCAGCGCCGCCGTCACCAGCGCATCGGGCACAGGCCCCTTCGGTCGGCGCGTCGCCAGCTCCAGCTGGTCCACCCACGCCACCTCATCCACCCGCACCCGGTCCTTGTCGAAGCGCACCCGCAGCTTCCACGTCGCTCGCGACTGCGCCAGCTCTTCGGAAACACCCGCTGCCAGGTCGATCACATCTTCTCGACCGCCCGACCCACCCTGCACCGACACCGCCACGCACAGGTCGCCGCTCGCCAACACCTCGGCCCGTCGCAGCACCGCCCCCCGCCCCGAAGCCAGCTTGAAGCGCAGCCCGCCCGCTGTCCGCCGACGCGCCAGGCGGTCCGGAAAGCCCGCCAACAGACAGTCCGCCAGCTCTGCATCCGACAGCCGCCGGCGCCCCCCTCGAACCACCCGCACCAGCTGGTCGCGCACCTGCCGCACCGTGCGCAGCAGCCGCCGAGACCCACCGGAAGCGCGCCCCCCCACCCGCTCCACCAGCTCGGCCAGGTCGGTCCCGCCCGCACCGCGCCACGGGTTGCCTTCGCTCATCAACGCCGCTGCCGTGGCCGCATCGTGCACACCGCCCAGCGCCTTCCCCCGCAGCACCACCGCTCCGGTCCGCGGGTGCACCGGCAGCGCAGCCAGCGCTCGGCCACGCGGGGTCAGCCCGCCCCCATCCACCGCACCCAGCCCTTCGAGAACGGCGCGTGCTCGCACCAACGCACCCGAAGGAGGAGCCTCCAGCCACCGCAGCTCGTCCGGCGCCATCCCCAGGTCGAGCAGCCGCAACAGCATGGGAGCCAGGTCGGCGCGTCGAACCTCCGGAACGTCGCGCGGACGGCGGGTGCGATGTTGGTCGGGGGTCCACAGCCGCAGAGCCACCCCCGCCTCCGTCCGTCCCGCGCGCCCCGCCCGCTGGTCTGCGCTGGCCTGACTGTGGTCGACCGTCTCGAGGTACGCCATGGCCGTGGTGGGGTCGAAGCGCACCTGCCGCACCCGACCGCTGTCCACCACCGCCACCACACCCACCATCGTCACCGACGTCTCCGCGATGTTCGTGGCGAGCACCACTTTCCGGTGGTCCACCGTCGCCAGCGCACGGGCCTGCTCGGCCAGCGACAGCCGACCGTGGAGGGGCAGCACCTCCACCCGTCGCCCCCGACCATCGGCCGACAAGTCTTCGAGAAGCTCGCGTGCTCGCCCAATCTCACCAACACCCGGCAGGAAGGCCAGCACATGCCCACCCCGCTCGGCCGTCTCGTCGACCATGCGCCGCACCGCACCGGCCACCGCACCCGGGACCGTGGTCTGCACCGGCCGCGGCAGGTACCGCACCTCGACCGGAAAGCGCCTCCCCTCCGCGTGCACCACCGCCGCAGCACCCTCGAAGAACCGCACCAGCGGCGCCGGGTCGAGCGTGGCCGACATCACCACCAGCTTCAGGTCGGGCCGGGCATCCCGCCGCAGCTCGGCCAACAAAGCCAGGGCCACGTCGAGGTCGAGGCTGCGCTCATGCACCTCGTCGAGCACCACCACCGCCACATCTTCGAGGAATGGGTCGGCCTGGATGCGCCGCAGCAGCATCCCTTCGGTCATGGCCACCAGGCGCGTGCGCGGTCCCGTGCGGTCGTCGAAGCGCACCGACCACCCCACCGTCTCCCCCGGAGGCTCTCCCCACTCCTGCGCAATCCGCCGAGCAGCCAACATCGCGGCCACTCTCCGGGGCTGCACCAGCCACACCTCGCCGTCCACCGAACGCAACACCGCCGGAGGAACCCGGGTCGTCTTGCCCGACCCTGGCGGCGCGGTGACGATGACCACACCCTGCTCGTCAAGCTTTTCGACAACCTCGTCCACCACACGGTCGACGGGCAGCGCCACCAGGGCGGTCACTGGTCGAGGCGCCGGAACTCCACGCGCCGGTTCACCGCTTTCTGTTCACGTGTGCTGTTGGGCACCAGCGGCTTGGACTCGCCATAGCCCACATACTCGAGGCGGCTCGGGTCGATGCCCCGGTTGATGAGGTACTCCACCACCGCCCGTGCCCGGCGCGCGGACAGGTCGAGGTTGGCCCGCGACGACCCATCGGAGTCCGTGTGCCCCTGCACCTCGATGCGAATCGTGGGGTACTTCTTCAGAGTGGCCACCACATCGTCCAGCACGGCGTACGACGACACCGTGATCTCCGCGCGACCGCTCTTGAAGTTGATGCCCTTGATGACCCCATCGAAGGTGTCGGGCGGGGGCGGCTCTTCATCCGGACAGCCATCTTCGTCCTGGAAGCCGTTGAAGGTCTCGGGCTGCCCGGGGCAGTCGTCGGCACCATCGGGAATGCCGTCCTGGTCGTTGTCCTTGTCGGGACAGCCATCGGCATCGTCCGCACCGTCGCGGTCTTCGGGCTCGTTGGGACAGGCATCCCGGTCATCGGGCACCCCGTCGCCGTCGTTGTCGCCTTCGGGGCAGCCGTCGTGGTCGTCGTAGCCATCGAGGTCTTCGGCCTGGTTGGGACAGCTGTCGCTCCAGTCCTTCACGCCGTCGTTGTCGTTGTCGTGCTCGGGACACCCATCGCGGTCCTCGAAGCCATCCACGTCTTCTTCTTCATCGTCGCAGCGGTCGACCTCGTCGGGAATGCCGTCCTGGTCGTTGTCGGGGTCGGGGCAGCCGTCGTCGTCGTTGAAGCGGTCGAAGTCTTCGGGTTCGTCCACACACGGGTCGAAGCGGTCCACCACCCCGTCGCCATCGCCATCGCGGGTGAGCTCCCCGTACCGAAAGGTGATGCCGCCGGTGAGCTCCACGTTGGAGTACCCATCGGGGTAGCCGCCGGGGTCTTCGCCCCAGTGCATGATGAGGCGGGCATCGGTGCGGAAGAACCACGGCCCGTACAACCGCAGCATCAGGCCCCCACCGAAGTGTGCGGAGAAGTCGCTGTGGGGGTTGCGGCGCACAAATCGGCTCGCGCTGGCCGACTGGGGCAGCACCGTGCCCGGCGTGGGCTGGGCCTTCTTCCACAACAGGCCCACACCCCCCATCGCAAAGGGCTGGGCCCAGTGGTCGGGCGCCATGTCGATGAGAACACCCGCGCGGGGGGTCAGAGCGGTGTAGTTCATGTTCAGCGACGGGATCTGTCCGCCATGCAGGCCCAGCTCGCCTTCGAGGCCCACCCGCGGGCCGAAAGAGTAGCCAGCACGCGGCACAAAGGCCCAGCCGTCGGCGATTTCCTCGTCGCTGTCGGGGTGGAACCAGCCGCCTGCAAGAGACCCCGTGGGACCGGCCAGCTCGGGCGCAGCAGACGCCACCGATGCGCCCAGGCCGAGCCAGCAAGCCACAAGCCGCAGGGAGAAGCGGTTCAGGCCGGAAGGGGGAGCAGGGGTCGGCGCGGACATCGTGGGCACTCCGGAACGGTCGCAGGTCGTGCAGACGGCGCGGTATAACCAACCCCCTGCGAGGCACCCGATGACATCCCGATTCCTGGCGACTGCGGTGGCCGCATGGCCCCTGGTCGGCGCCACCCTGCCCGCCTTGGCCAGCGCCAGCCCTCCGGCCTTCGAGCGCCCAGCCGCCGACTTCATCGCGCCACCCACGGTCCGTCCGCCCCCGCCCGACGACCCCGCCGACACCTGCGCCGTCGTCCCCGACCTCGCCCCCGACTTCGCCCTCGAAGACGTCAACCCCACGTCCCCGTCCTACGGCACCACCGTCCAGCGCACCGAGACCCCGGGCGACGTCACCCTCCTCTACGTGGCCCTCGCCAGCTGCGCGCACTGCCAGGCCGACGTCGACCTCCTGGGTGCCCTCGTTGCCGAGAAAGCCGACGACTGGGGCGAGGTCAGCGTCCGCGTCATCGCCCTCGACACCGCCCACGACTCCCTCCCCGAGCTCGCCGACGGCCACGACCTCCCCATCCTCCTCGACACCGAAGACGTCGACGTAGAGGGACAATACGGCGCCGAGCGCTGGTACATCTACCTCCTCGACCGCCGCGGAATGCCCCGCCACCTCCACTACTCGCTGTCCTTCAGCACCGAAACAGACCGCCTCGTCGCCGAGGTCGACGCCCTGCTCGCCGAGGACCGCCCATGAACCGCGCCATCCTCCTCGTGCTCCCGGCCCTGGCCTGTGGCGGCACCACCGACACCAAGTCCACCCCCGACGGCACCCTGCCCGCCACGGGCGACTCCGCCACCCCCCACGACTCCGCCACCGACTCCGGCAGCCCACCCACCCCCGCCTGCCCATCCCGCGGCACCACCGTGGGCGCGCTCACCGACCAAGGCTGCCTCAGCGAAGCGGCGTGTGCGTGGGCCGGCACCTACGCCTACGAATACCTCGGCTACAGCGCCTCGGGCGGGGCGGACTTCGACGGCGACGGCACCGAAGACATCGCCATCGGCGGCATCTTCGCCGACACCGTCATCGATGGCGCGGCGGTCTACGACGTCGGCCAGGCCCTCCTGCTCTCCGGCGCCGACCTCGCAGCAGGCGGCACCGGCTCCCCCCGGTCGTTCTTCGGGCTCACCGAGAGCGAACAAGCCGGCTCCAGCCTCTCGTTCACCGCCGACCTCGACGCCGACGGCGACAGCGAGCTCCTCGTCGGTGCACGCAACTACAGCCCCCTCGGCGTCCCGAGCACCGGCGCCGTGCACCTCATCCTCGGCGGCACCGACCGCACCCCCACCCTCCACCGCACCTGGACCGGCTCCCAGACCTACGGCCGCTCAGGACATGCAGTCCTCGGCACGGGCGACCTCGACGGCGATGGCTTCCACGAGCTCGCGGTCGGTGGAAACCTGTGGGAGGCCGTGGGCGCCGAAGCCACCGAAGTCTTCAGCCACGGCACCGTGTTCATCGCGTCCGGCGCGGCCCCTCCCGACTCCGGCCCGCTGTCCAGCTTCCCGGTCCAGCTCGACGGCGCCACCGCCACCGAACAAGCCGGCAGCGCCCTGGCCAGCGGCGACCTGAACGCAGATGGGTACGCCGATCTCGTCATCGGCGCCCCCTACGGCGCCACCACCCGCGGCGCGGTGTACGTCGTGCTCGGCAGCGCATCCAGCCTCACCCCCACCACCGCTTCCCTCGCCGACACCGCTGCCGTCACCCTCGAAGGCACCGCCATCGGGGATGCCTTCGGCTGGTCGGTCGCAGTGGGCGAGGTCACCGGCGACGACCACCTCGACATCATCGTGGGCGCCCCCCTGCACGACGCCCCATGGGGTGCCGAAGGCGAGCTCACCGTGTTCTCCGGCGTGGCCCGCGACGCCCCCACCATCGTGGCCCGCCGCACCGGCGAAGCCGACGACCACCAGCTCGGCACCGGCATCACCGCCGGCCGCGACCTCGACGGCGACGGCACCGGCGATGTGGTCGTGGGTGCCGTGGCCGCCTGGCACGAGCTGCGCCCCAAGTCCGGCCGGGCCTACATCCTGTCTGGCGGCGCCAGCCTCACCGGCGACCACACCATCGGCGGCCGCCAGCTGCACGCCCTCGGCACCAAAGACTTCCTGGGCCGGGCCGCAGCCATGTCCGACATCGACGCCGACGGCACCGCCGACCTGGTCGTGTCCACCGCCTACGCCAACCCCGACGGCAACACCGATGCCGGGGGTGTCTGGCTCTTCTTCGGCGGGTAGCCCTCCAGAAAGACACACCCACCAAGAAAAGACGAACCCCCCGAACCAGCAGGTGCTGGTCGGGGGGCCGAACGAATCGCGTTCAGCTCTGGAGCTTGGCGATCCGCTCCTTGAGGGTCTTGCCCGGCTTGAAGCTGACGAACTGCTTCTCGGGGATGTTCAGGGGCTTGCCCGTGGCGGGGTTGGTGCCGACGCGGGGAGCGCGGGTGCGGCGCTCGAAAGTGCCGAAGCCAGCGAAGAGAACCTTGGCAGCCTTCTGCTCGTCGGCGCTCAGAGCGTCGGCGATGATGCCGTTCTCAGCGTCGAAGAGGTGGTTGAGGATCTCTTGAGCCTTCACGTTGGTGATGCTGGCGCGGCTTGCAAGCCGAGCGGCGATTTCCTTCTTGTTCATCGTCGAGCTCCTCGAGCTTCTTTGGGGGGATGTGCCGGTTCACCAAAATCGGGAACCGGATCGCAAACTGCGAACGGCGGAGGGATTCGTCCCTCCTCGTGTGCCGCCTGCGGCTAACCGGGCGGACGGAATCGGCAAAACCCCGTTGTCACGAGGCTTCCCGACCCGCGCGGTGGCGCCCGCTAACATGGGTTCGGCGAAAGGCGGTAGTGCAAAAACACGCACGAACAGGGTCGAGCAACGCATCATCTCGGCCGGCCCCCCCCATGCCCACGCCCCCATTTCGCGAAAACACCCTCTAATACGTCATTCACACCATCCACCCACCCATCACCCCCATCAACCGGGACATGCCGCTTCCCCGAGGCGAGTCCGGATCGATCGGCATACTCCAGGCTTCCGGGCCCGCATCGGCCCCGTCCACCCGATCGATTCTTCCTGCGAGCACCCCGACATTGCTGCCATCCCTCACCGAATCCGCACCGTGCCTCGCCTGCAAAAAGGCCGACTTTGACCCGATCCTAGACGGTGTGCGCGATCGGGTGTGGTGGAAGCCCGGCAGCTTTTCCGTCGCCCGATGCCGCAGCTGTGGCCTGGTCCAGACCTGGCCCCGCCCCACCGCCGCCACCCTCGATGCCGCCTACGCGGGCACCTACGACAGCCCCGAGTCCCGCGCCGGCCTGCAGACCTTCTACGAGGGCCGCGTCGGCCGACTGCTCAACCACTACCGGCTCATCACCATCGAGAAGGTCCGGCCCGTGGTCGACACCGACCACATCGTCGACGTCGGCTGCTCCTACGGACACTTCCTCCAGTACGCCCGCCAGGCCCGGGGGGCCCGCACCACCGGCCTCGACACCGACCAAGGCAGCCTCGACCACGCCGTCGAACCCACCCACTGCACCTACCGCCTCGAGCCCCTCACCCACGACGCCCTCCCCAGCGAAAGCGCCACCATCATCACCTTCCTCGAGTGCCTCGAGCACGACCCCCACCCCATCACCACCCTCCGGTCGGCCCGCCGAGTGCTCGTCCCTGGCGGCCTCGTGTCCATCGAGCTCCCCATGTGGGACAGCGGCTGGCGCCCCGTCTTCGGTCGCTTCTGGCACCCCCTCTTCGCTCCCCAGCACCTCACCCACTTCTCGCGCCGCACCCTCGAAGACACCGTCCGTGCCGCTGGTCTCGAGCCCGTCCACCACCAGACCATGCTGTTTCCGTCCGAGCTCACCCTCAGCTTGCGCGCCGCCCTCTTCGAAGCCCTCTTCGGCCCCGGCTGGCGCCCCCGGGCCACCACCGAGCGCCTGTTCGCCCCCCTGTGGGTGCTCGTCTTCTGGCTCCTCGACGTCCCCAGCCAGTTCTTCCTGCGCCTCATCGGTCGCGCCGGCCACCAGACCCTCATCGCGCGTCGCCCCACCGAGTAGGCCCGGCCCCCTCAACTCTCCCCCCCTGGATCCGTTCCCCTCCACGAAGCGGACTCCCCGGTGTGCGGCGACACCGAAGGTCCCACGGCAGCGTCCATGACGGCAATCTCCTCGACCCTCGGCGTCCTCTCCGCGCTCCTGGCTTTCACCAACCAGGCCCACGCAGAAGACACCGGCGAGGCTGGCGACGTCACCCCCTTGTCCCCCGAAGCCCTTGCAGGCGCGGAAGACGCGGGTGTCATCTCCAAGCGGGCCCTCAACGACCTCGAGCCCAAGCGCTCGCGTCTGCCCAACAACCCGTACACCCACACCGACTTCACCGCCTACAGCCTCGAGCTCGGCGAAGTGCGCCTCGGCCTCGGCCAGATCAAGGCCGGCATCCTCCCGCGCACCCAGATCGGCACCGCCCCCGTCGCCCTCACCATCGGCGCGCTCAACGGCCACGCCAAGGTCGACTTCCTGCGCCTCGGGCCCGTCGATGTCGCGGCCACCGGCTCCCACTACCGCTACACCCGCGAGGGCTTCACCGCGAACCACTCGCAGCTCGGCGGCACCACCAGCGTCCAGGTCCTGCCCAAGTGGTCCATGCACTTCTCCGGGCGCTGGCAGAACACCCACGCACAGGGCGTTCCCAACCTCGACCAGAACCCCTGGCTCCTGGACATGGTCGCGCCCGACATCGACCAACGCGTCGATGCACCCGCCACCCCCGACGACGCCACCCGCGACCAGGCCTTCAGCGCCGTCCAGAACGAATACGGCGACGACCAGCTCACCGCGCAGGCCGTCACCCTCAAGGTGGCCACCGACCTCCGCCTCAACCGGCGCGACAGCATCATCCTCCAGGCCCAGGCCAACGTGTGGTCGTCCTTCGAGAGCTCCATGGACCTCGAGACCCTCGCCGCCGAAGACCGCTGGGCCGCCATGGCCATCGACAACCTGCAGGCCGAGGGCATCGCCAACACCTACGTCACCAGCGTGGCCTGGCACTTCTCCTGGCACCGCGCCGACCTCCGCCTGGGCGCCGGCCTCTCCAGCACGCCGGGCGCATGGGTCACCCAGACCGCTGACTTCGCCTGGCGCTTCGGTGGCCCCACCCGCCGCAGCGAGACCCGCATGACCCGCTCGTGGAAGAACAACCGCAAAGACCTCCGCCGGGCCAGCTTCCGCAACGCCCCCGCGCCTGAAGCCACCTGACCGGGCCGCAGCGCACGCACCCCGGAATCAGCATGCGCTACACTCCCACCATGCGCCCGCACCGCCTGCTCTGGATGACCGCCCTCACCGCGGTCGTCACCGCTCTGCCCGCCACCCCACCGGCACCGCAGCACCTCGACGGCAGTCCCCCCGACCCTCTGCCCGCAGGCCTCGTGCTCCCGCCCCCCGCCGCGCCCGCCATCCCCACCGGCGTCACCATCCCGCTGGTCCGGCCCGCCGCCGCCACCGTCACCCCCGACCAACGCTCCATCGGCGCGCTCGTCCTGGTGCCGGCCGCCCCCGACCCCCTCCCCGCGCCTGCCGCCCCGCTCGCGGTCGACCTCCCCGCCCCTCCGCGCACCCCCTCGTCCGGTGGCCGTCCAGCAGACCAGCTCTGGGACGCCTCCGCCGAGCCCCCTCCCCCCGGCACACCACCGTCCGGGCGGGACCATGCGTCGCGCTGAAGCCACCGCCCTCCTCGCCGTCGCAGCCCTCGGCACCACTTCTGCGGTCGCCCGGCTCCGCGCCATGGCATCGCTGTCTCCCCCCGACCTCGCGTTCTTCCACCAGGCCACCTGGAGCGCAGCCCGGGGCGACGGCTTCACCCAGACCGCCCTCGAATTCGACGCCGGCACCCTCTTCGGCAGCATCCACCTCTCGCTCATCCGCGCGGTGTGGGTGCCCCTCTACGCAGCACTGCCCGCCGTCGAGACCCTCATCGCCCTCCAAGGCATCGCCCTCACCGCCGGCACCGCAGCCGCTGTGGCCGCCAGCCGCCCACGCAGCCACGACCGCACCCCTTGGATCCTGCTGGCCGGCCTGAGTCCCGGCGCCCTCGCCCTCGGCGCCTGCGACCTCCGACCCCTCACCTTCCTCGTGCCTGCCGTCGTTCTCACCGCCGCGGGCCTGGTCCGACGCCGCCCGCTCCTCACCGGCCTCGGCGTCCTCGGCGCTCTGCTCGCCCGCGAAGAAGCCTGGATGGTGCTCGCCGCCCTCTTGCCCCTCGCCATCCTCCAGCGCACCTGGCGCGGCCCCGCCCTCCTCATCGCGGGCATCGCCAGCAGCCTCGCCTTGCCCCGCGTCATCTGGGGCCACGGCGGCAACATCGCCGCCAACACCGACCTCCCCGGCACCCTCGACGCCCTCCTCTCCGGCCAGCGCCCCTGGATTCGCTGGCCCGTCGAGCTCTACTTCGCCGGCCGGGTCCTCCTCGCTGCCTGGCCCGCCGTACTCTGCCCCGAGCTGCTCGTCCCTGCGCTCGCCGGCTGGGCCTACATCTCCATCTTCTCCCAGCTCGAGCCCGCGGCCCCCCAGCACGGCGGCCTGCACTACCTTTCCGTGGTCGTCCCGCTGGTCCTCGCCGCCGCAGCCATCGGCCTGGGCCGCCTGGTCGACCGGTACCCCACCCGCCAACGCACGCTCTTGGCCGCAGCACTCGGTGGTCTCGTCTTCTCCATTCCGGAAGCCACCACCGCTGCCCGCTGGGTCGTCCGCACCCTCCAGCCCACGCCCCTCCAGGCCACGGTCCAGCAGCTCCGCGCCTCACCCGGCGGCGTGCTCACCATCTCGTCGGCAGCCCCCCTCCTCTCCGGTCGGCAGACCCTCCGCATCCAGGGCCACTTCGCCCCCACCCCCGAGCGCATCACCACCGTCGCCACCGAAGTCGACCACGCACTGCTGTACGCCGAGCGCCCCCCCGACGGCCCGCCCGCAGATGAGTGGGATCGATGGCAGAACGCCCTCCCCGAGGCCGGACTGGAGGTCCAAGCCATCGAAGAGGGCGTCGCGGTGTGGGGCCGAAGCCCCGACTGAGGCTCAGCTCTCGCGGCGGCGGCGCACGAGACCGAACAGGCTGACCACACCGGCCCACGCACCCAGCGCGAGGGGAGCCGACGCCGTGGCGCAGCCCTTGTCTTCTTCGGTGTACTCCTGCACATCGGCCACCGGCTCGTAGTCGTCGGTGGTGTCGGGGTTGCAGTCGTTGTCGATGCCGTCGCCGGGGAGCTCTTCTTCTTCGGGGCTCACCAGCGGGTCTTCGTCGTCGCAGTCTTCGTGCGAGGGCACACCGTCTTCGTCGGCGTCGGTGGGGTCGTAGCCGTCGCAGTCGCTGTCCACACCGTCGTTCTCGGTGTCGCGCTCGTCGGGGTTGATGTCGGCGTTGGTGTCGTCGCAGTCTTCGCCGTCGTGCTCGTCGCTGTCGAAGCCATCTTCGTCGGCGTCGTAGTCGCTGTTGCCGGCGCAGTCGCTGTCGATGCCGTCGTACCAGGTGTCTTCGGCGTCGGGGTTGATGTCGGCGTCGGCGTCGTCGCAGTCACCACCGCCGTTCTCGACGTCGGAGTCGTAGCCGTCGAGGTCGGCGTCGTAGTCGCTGTCGCCGGCGCAGTCGCTGTCCACGCCGTCGTACCAGGCGTCGGTGGCACCGGGGTAGGCGTCGCCGTCGGTGTCGTCGCAGTCGGTGTTGTCGAGGACGTGGTCGGTGGGCTGGACACAGTCGCTCACGGCGTCGGCATCCATGTCGCCGTAGCCATCGCTGTCGAGGTCGGGGTACCAGTCCTGCTCGACCGCACCGTTGTCGACCACCGTGTCGCAGTCGTTGTCGACGCCGTCACAGGCCTCCGGCGCGCCGGGGTAGGACAGGTTGTCGGCGTCGTCGCAGTCGTCGTCGGTGGCGGAGTAGCCGGAGGGCGCGGAGGCATCGCAGACCGACAGGGCCACCGAGCCAGCACCGTAGCCGTCGCCGTCGCCGTCGGTGTAGTAGTCGTTGGTGGCCAGGCCGTCGTCCACGCTGCTGTTGCAGTCGTTGTCCACCTCGTCGCACACCTCGGGGTTGCCCGGGAATGCGGTGGCGTCGGCGTCGTCGCAGTCGGTGTCGACGTCGGAGTAGCCGGAGGGCGCCGACGTGGCGCAGTCGCTCAGGGACACGGAGCCCGCACCGAAGCCGTCGCCGTCGCCGTCGGTGTAGTAGTCGTTGGTGGCCAGGCCGTCGTCTGCGGTGCTGTTGCAGTCGTTGTCGATGCCGTCGCAGATCTCGGGGTTGCCGGGGTACCGGGCGGCGTCGCTGTCGTCGCAGTCGCCGTCGCAGTCGGAGAAGCCATCGCCGTCGTTGTCGACGCAGACCGTGATTTCCAGGTCGGAGGCCACGTTCCATTCGTCGGCGGAGCTGGCCGAGCCGTTGTTGTCGACCGCGTTGCCCGCACCCGTGAGCGTGTAGGTGCCGCCCGCGGACGGGGCCGTCCAGTCGAAGGTGAAGGTGTCGGACGTGGACTTGCCGTTGTGGGTGACCTCGCCACCGCTCACCTGGGTGCCGGTGCCCGCGGTGAACGTGCCACCGTCGGCGTCGACGTTCATGCCGAAGGCACTCATGCCGGAGTTGGCCACCGTGTACGTGATGGTGACCGTGTCCCCGGCATCCACCTCGGTGGCGCTCGCGCTGAACGACACCGTGGTGTCGGTCGAGGCGGTCGAGCCGTGGCAGCCGCCACAGCCGGAGGTGGCGCCGGTCTTGCCAGCCGCGTTGGCCAGGGCCGTGGCGGGGGCGAGCATGCCTGCGGCGAGAACAGCGATGAGCTGGATGGAGCGGTGGGTCATGGGTCCTTCCGACAGGTGCGAGGAGCGACCGACGGTGTCGTCTCAGCGTTGAAAACTATGGATCGCGCGTCTCGGGTGCGATGCCGAGCCGGCACCATACCGCACTCCGCGCTCCGAGGGCGGTCCGAACCATGCACCACCGGGCACAGGCTCGCCACAAGACCGTCCCGGACTGGCGCCCGAAGACCGATGGGTCAGTTCCCCGGTGTGGTGGACCAACCGCACTGGCGGGTGCCGTTCTGCTTCTCGAGCCAGCGCTGCAGCGGCGCGAAGTAGGCCAGCATCGGTCCGGCGCTCATCTGACGCTTGCCCGTGATGGCCTCGAGCGCATCGGGCCACGGCCGCGAGGCCCCCATCGCCAGCATCGCCGACAGCTTCTTTCCGGCGGCTTCCGAGCCATACACACTGCAGGTGTGGAGCGGGCCCTGGTGCCCAGACGCCTCACACATGGCCGCATGGAATTGGAACTGCAGCACGCTGGCCAGGAAGTAGCGCAGGTACGGCGTGTTCCCGGGGATGTGGTACTTCGCGCCAGGGTCGAAGGCGCCCTCGGGACGGTCGTTCGGAGCCCCCACACCCTGGTATTCGGCGCGCAGGGCCCACCAGTGGTCGTTCCACTTCTCGGGCGGCACCTTTCCGGAGAAGACATCCCAGCGCCACTGGTCGATCATCCGACCGAACGGCAGGAACGCAATCTTGCCCAGGGCGTCGTGCATCTGCTTGTTGAGCACTGTACCTTCGGTGTCTTCCACGGTCTCCACCAGGCCCAGCTGCTTGAGGTACGCGGGCGTGATGGACAGCACCAGGGCGTCGCCGATGGCCTCGTGGAAGCCGTCGTGGGCACCGGCCTGGAACAGCACGGGCAGGTGCGTGTAGTAGTGGTTGTAGTAGTTGTGGCCGAGCTCGTGGTGGATGGTGACCAGGTCGTCGAAGGTGCCTTCGATGCACATCTTGATGCGCTGGTCGTCGTTCAGCTCCACATCCCACGCCGACGCATGGCACACCACGTCCTTGTCGGCGGGCTTCTCGAACATCGAGCGCTCCCAGAACGTGGCTGGCATGGGGTCGAGGCCCATGCTCGTGAAGAAGGTCTCGCCGGTCTTCACCACCTTCATGGCGTCCCAGCCCTGCGCTTCCATGGCCTTGGCCACGTCGAGGTCGGCCGCGCCCGGGTGCGGCTCGAGCATGGGGTACAGGCCCTCCCACGACTGGGCCCACATGTTGCCGGTCACGTGCGCGGGAATCAGGCCGTCGGGCGCCACCTTGTCGGCCCCGTAGGCATCGGACAGCTTGGCGCGGGTGTAGCAATGCAGCTGTTCGTACAGCGGGCGCAGCTCTTGCCACAGCCGCTCGGTTTCCTTCTCCGCCTCTGCCGGCGACATGTCGTAGCCGGACAGCCACAGCTCTCCCATGTTGGCAAAGCCCACGTCCTTCGCGCCCTCATTGCCGAGTGCTACGAACTCCCCGTAGAGCGGACGGATGTCGCGGGTGGCCGACCGCCAGTCTTCCCACGCCGCCAGCTGGGCATCCCAGTCCATCGTTCGGGACTGTTCCGCGAGCACCTTCGACAGCTGCTCGAGGTCGCGGCAGGTCTCCGGCTTCTCGGGGTCTGCGCACAGCTTGCCCGCCCCATACATGCCGGTCATCTTCGCGGAAATCGTGGCGAGACGGGCGCGCTTGTCGGCATCTTTGGGCGCCGGAAGCGCGGTCGCACGGCGCAGGAGCTCCAGCTGGCGCAGCTCGGCATCCTCCAGCCCCGGCGCCTTCAGGTGCGCATTCGCTTTGGGCATGTTTTCCGTCATCCATGCCATGAGCGTCTCTTCGGCCTTCACCACCCCCGCTTCGTGGGCGTCGGTGATGTCGGTCTCGTACACCCACATCGCGTGCTGCTGGTCGCGCCACAGCTTCCGCAAGTCCGCATCGGCCTTCTTCACGAAGTTCGATGCCTCCAGCGTTTCCGGCTCCGGCGTGACACTCCCGACCGGCTCCTTGGGCGCCTCTTGTTCACAGCCCACCGCACAGCCAACGACCAGGGGCAGCAGACGGGACAACGCAACGAGCGACCGGCGAGACATGCAGACCTCCACAGCGTGTCCCACCCGGGGCCACGCGGCCGGCGAGCCTACCCGATGCGTCCGTGTCCCACCGCCAGATTTCGGTTCGGCTACCGACGACGGGGCTGGCGCGGACGCTTCTGTCCCTGGCGGGCCCGGTGACGACGCCGGACACGGTCCATGTACACCTTCCGCCCCCTGCGCCAGGCCGCCATGAAGTCCTCCAGCACCTCCGGGTCCACCCGGTCGGGCGTGCGCAACAACAGCCGCGCCGCCGCCCGGGCACGCACCACAGCGGGTTCTTCCGCGGCCTCGTCGTCGCCCAGCAAGCCCACCAGGCGCGCCGCCAGCATCGGCCGACGCGCATCCACCGCAGCCGTGACCAGATCGACCAGCAGCGGGCCATCGTCTTCCGAGGCCAGCCGCCACGCCGCCACGAAGCGATCTTCGGAGAGTCGGTCGCGCGCGGGCAGAACAGTTCGGTCGACCGGAGTGGTCATGGGCTCTCCATCGGGGGGGCACAGGGTCCGACCCCCAGTGTCACCGCGCCCTTCCCGGTCCGCAAGGACACGGACCACCTGCCGTGGTAAAGGCACCCCCCCCTGAACCTCGGAGGCCGACCATGGCCGAACCCTTCGTCGTCACCGCCGACACCTTCGACACCGAGGTGGTCGGCAGCAGCACCCCCGTCATCCTCGACTTCTGGGCCGCCTGGTGTGGTCCGTGCAAGTCGCTGTCCCCCGTCCTCGACGAGCTCGCCAGCGAATACGACGGCCGGGTGCGCGTGGGCAAGGTCAACGTGGATGAAGAGCAAGCCCTCGCCATGGCCTTCGGCGTCCGCAGCATCCCCATGCTCGCCGTGGTGAAGGGGGGCGAAATCGTCCACCTCGAGGCCGGCTTCCGTGGCCGTGAGTCGGTCGTGAAGCTGTTCGAGCAAGCGCTGGGTTGACCGAAGAAGCGCGCACCGGGGTCCGCTGGGGCCCTGTGCTGATGCTCCTGGCCGCGCTGTCCTTCACCCTCATGGTGGCGTGTGTGAAGGTGGCGCGGGCCGAGCTGTCCGCCTTCGACGTGGTCTGGTGGCGGGGCCTCGTGAGCGTGCCCATCTGTGCCGCAGCCGTGCGGGGCGGCTCGTGGCGCATCCACCGCCTCGACTGGTTCGCCTTTCGGGTGGTCTTCGGCTTTGCCGCCATGGCCTGCTACTTCACCGCAGCTGGCGGCCTCCCCGTGGCCAACCTCACCCTCATCGGGCGCCTCCAGCCGCTGGCCATCGCCCTGTTCGCGCCGCTCCTCCTGGGCGCGGAAGAAGCCGCCAGCCGCCGCACCATCGGCCTGTCGCTGGTCGGTGTGGCCGGGTGCGGGGTCCTGCTCGCCCCCGAAGTCCAGTCGGGCAACCCCGCCGGCTACCTCGCGCTGGGCGCAGTCGTCACCTCGGCACTGTCGCACACCGCTCTGCGTGCCCTCGGTCCCACCGAACGCCCCGCCGTCCTGGTCTTCTGGTTCCAGCTGGCGGTCACTGTCGGTGCGCTCGCGTGGGTGGGCGTGCGCGACGGCGGTCTCCCCGTCTTCCCCGGCCTGCACCTCGTTCCCTGGCTCGTCGGTGTGGGCGTGTTCGCAGCGCTCGGCCAGAACCTCCTCACCCGCGCCTACCAGCTCGACCGAGCCGCCCTCGTGGCCGCCGCCAGCCACGCCAGCCCCCTCTTCGCCATCGTCATCGACCTCGTGGCCTTCGCCCACACCCCCACCTGGACCACCCTGGTCGGCGGCGCCGTGGTGCTCGCCGCGGCCCTCGCGCTGGTCTGGCGACGCCCGTAAACCACCCAGCACGCAGCACTCTCAGCTACCGCCACGCCTCCGCGAAGCTCACCAGCTGGAGCGCATCCCCCCAGGTGCGGGCATCCCCGACAATCCGTTCCGTCCGCAGGCGGTCCATCAAGACCGGGGGGACCGGCAGCCGACGCCACTTCGCCCCCTCGTGCGCCGCTCGACCGAGCCCCTTGCGGTCCACCTCGAAGTCCACCGCTTCCACCGCCTGCTCCACCGTCGAGAAGCCGGCCACCTTCTTGCCGTCCCACCACACCTGCCAGCGGTCCTTCCGGCGCTTCCGCCCCGAGTCCAGCACCCGCACCTCCGACAGCTTGCGCCCCCGGGCGATGTGCAGCACCAGCCCCCGTCTGCCCAGCGATGCCCAGCCATTCGCCGAGATCGCGCGCACTTCGAGGTCCACGTGCTGGTCGAGGGGGTCGAAGGCTGCCGCCCGGTCTTTGATCTCCTGGAGCGTGATGGCGCCCGGAGGAATCTCGAAGCCCGGGTTGGCCGCCAGAATCGCCTTCACGGCATCCGACAGCTCTCCCGCCTCTTCCCCCTGCAGGTCGAGGTTCCGGGGGGCGCCGTGCAGAGCGGGCAAGGTGACCAGGTCGAGGTCCGACAGGTCCACGAAGTCGAGCACGATGCAGTCGGTCTTCCCCGGGTGCAGGCGTGTCCCCCGCCCCACACATTGCGCGTAGAGCCCCGAGCTGCGGGTGGGACGGGCCATCGCCACACAGCTCACGCCGGGGTCGTCGAAGCCTTCGGTGAGCACCCCCACATTCGTGAGCGCCTGCAGCCGCCCGGCACGAAAGGCCGCCAGCACCGCCTTTCGGTCCTCGCGCTTCATCTCGCCCCACACCATCCCGGCCGGTACCCCCACCGTGTTCAGCGCCCGCATCAGCCGTCGGGCGTGCCGAACCGTCACGCAGAAGGCCAGCGTTCGCCTCCCACGGGCCAGCTCCTGGATGCTCCGGGCCACCAGCGCATTGCGGTCCTCGATGTCCACCGCCTCTGCCAGATCACCCTCGTTGAGGTCGTTCTGTGTGGGACGCACCGATGCCAGGTCCGCCGCCGTCGCGATGCGGAAGCCCCGGAGCGGCACCAGGAAGCCCGCCCGAATCAAGTCGGGCAGAGAGCGCGTGTAGACCACCTTCTCGAACACGGTGTCCAGCCCTTTGCCGTCGCCGCGCATCGCCGTCGCCGTGAAGCCCAGCAGCGTGCCGTCCCAGTCGGGCTCGAACGCCCCCAGAGTGCGCAGCACCCGCTGGTTGTCGTCGGCAGGCGCGTGGTGGCACTCGTCGTACACCACCAGGCCGAAGCGGCGGTCGGCCATCAACCGCGCCAGCCGGGCATCGTGCAGCGACCGGATCGACGCCACCACCACATGCGCGTCCGCAGGCGCCCTCTGGTCGGCCTGTTCAATCGCCACGCGGTCCGCCCGTGGGTCGTCTCCCAGGGCCCGGCGAATCTTGTCGGCCGCCTGCTGGACCAGCTCTCCGCGGTGGGCCAGCACCAGCACCGGTCGGCGCGCCAGCCGGACCAGCGTGCTGAAGATGACCGTCTTCCCCGCACCGGTCGGCAACACCACCACCATGCGCCGCACACCTGCTCGGCGGGCGGCCACCACGGCCTCGATGGCCCCGCGCTGATAGTCACGCAGCTGAAACCCGGGCATCAGTCCCTCACGTCGGTCGGTCACATGCCTTTTGCTCACGGCCCGACCTACAAGGCACATGCCAATCGCTGTAACCACTTGGCGTTCCGTGCATAGATGGGGCCATCGTCACCCCGGCGCGCGTCCCCCCAGAACCGCAGCACCGCGCCAGATTGGAGCTCAGATGAACCAGGTCCAAGTAGATGTCGCCATCCTCGGCGCCGGCACCGCCGGTCTCAACGCACGCCGTGCAGCCGAGCGCGAAGGTCGCACCGCCGTCATGATCGACCCCGGCCCCTACGGCACCACCTGTGCCCGCGTGGGCTGCATGCCCAGCAAGCTCCTCATCGCCGCCGCCGAAGCCGTGCACGCCGCCCACGAAGGCCCCGTGTTCGGGTTCTCCGCCGATGTGAAGATCGACGGCCCCGCCGTGATGGACCGGGTCCGCCGCGAGCGCGACCGCTTCGTGGGCTTCGTCGTCGAGAGCATCGACGACCACTTCGACAACGGCCGCCTCATCCAGGGTCGGGGCCGGCTCATCGGTCCCCACACCCTCCGGGTCTCCAACGCCCAAGGCGAAGACGTCGCCGAGGTCGTGTTCCGCACCCTCGTCGTCGCCACCGGCTCCACCCCGTGGGTGCCGCCCCCCTACCGCGTGCTCGGCGACCTCCTGCTCGACAACGAAGGCGTCTTCGAGCTCCCCGACATCCCCGAGAGCGTCCTCGTCGTCGGCCCTGGCGTCATCGGCCTCGAGCTGGGCCAGGCCCTCTCGCGCCTCGGCTCGCGCGTGCGCATCATCGGCATCGGCGGCCTCATCGGCCCTCTGCAAGACCCCCGCATGAAGGCCCACGCCATCGAGGCCTTCCAAGAAGAGCTCGACCTCCACCCCGACGCCCGCGACATCCAGGTCGAGCGCCGCGGCGACCAGGCCTGGATTCGCTTCACCGACCCCGACGGCACCGTCCACGAAGGCACCTACGGCCGGGTTCTCGTCGCCGCCGGGCGCCGCGCCAACATCATGGGCCTGGGCCTCGAGCACGCCGGCGTCACCGTCACCGACCGCGGCCGCGTGGACTACGACCACATGACCATGCAGATCGAAGACACCCACGTCTTCATCGCAGGCGACGTCGACGGCGACCGCCCGCTGCTGCACGAAGCCTCCGACGAAGGCCGCATCGCCGGGGCCAACGCCGCCCGCTTCCCCGAAGTGCTCGTCCACCCCCGCCGCACGTCGCTCGGAATCGTCTTCTCCGACCCCCAGATCGCCACGGTGGGCGAGCCCTGGAGCAACCTGGGCTGCACCAAGAACCGCGTGGGCGAGGTGTCGTACCGCAACCAGGGTCGTGCCCGCGTGATGAACCGCCACAAGGGCCATGTGCGCATCTACGGCGAAGCCGGCACCGGTCGACTGCTGGGCGCCGAGATGCTCGGTCCCGACGTCGAGCACACCGCCCACCTGCTCGCCTGGGCCGTCCAGTCCGGCATGACCGTCGCCGAAGCCCTGGAGATGCCCTTCTACCACCCCGTTGTCGAAGAAGGCATCCGCACCGCCCTGCGCGACCTCCGCCAGAACCTGCGCGTGGCCCGCAAGTCCGGCGTGCGCTGCGACGACTTCGGCCCCGGCGAGTGACCGACTGACCTCCGCCAGAATCCCGCGCCTCGAAACCGGGTAGGCTCTGCCTGTGCCCTGCCCGGGAGTCGCCATGTCCGAGGTCTCCTTCGACAACACCCGCGTCGCGTTCGCCGGCAAGAACGACGCCGACCTGCAGAAGGCCGCCTGGCTCTTCCGCATCATGTCGAACAGCACCATCGTCGACATCGGCTCACACATCACGCAGCTGGCGCTCCAGATCGGCCTGCCCGTCCAGACCATCCTGAAGAGCACCATCTACGAGCACTTCTGCGGCGGGGAGTCGCTCGAAGAGACCGAGCCCATGGTGGCCGCGCTCGCCCAACAAGGCGTGGCCACCATCCTCGACTACGGAGTCGAAGCCAAGGAGAGCCAGGACGAATTCGACCTCAACCTGGCCGAGCAGCTGCGCGCCATCGACTTCGCCGACGCCCACGACGCCGTCCCGTACGTCAGCTGCAAGATCACCGGCTACGCGCCCTTCGCCCTGCTCGAAAAACTCGAGACCGGCCAGCCCCGCACCGCCGCCGAAGAAGCCCAGCTCGACGCCCTGCGCACCCGGATGCACACCATCTGCAAGGCCGCTGCCGCCAAAGACGTCGCCCTGTACGTCGACGCCGAAGAGAGCTGGATCCAAGACGCCATCGACGACATCACCACCAAGCTCATGGCGCAGTACAACCGCGAAAAACCCACCGTCTTCAACACCGTGCAGCTGTACCGCCACGACCGCCTCGAATTCCTCAAGGCGTCGCACCGCAAGGCGCAGGAGGGGGGCTACTTCTACGGCGTGAAGCTCGTCCGCGGCGCCTACATGGAAAAGGAACGCGAGCGGGCCGAGAAGATGGGGTACCCCTCGCCCATCCACAAGGACAAGGCATCGGTCGACCGCGACTTCGACGCCGGCGTGGCCTATTGCCTCGAACACATCGACGACATCGCGTTCTGCGTGGCCACCCACAACGAACTCAGCTGCCGCTTGCCCGTCGAGAACATCCGAGCACGCGGCATTCCGGCCAACCACCCCCACCTGCACTTCGCCCAGCTCTACGGCATGAGCGACCACATCTCGTTCAACCTGGCCAACGCCGGCTGCAACGCCGCCAAGTACGTGCCATACGGCCCGGTGCGCGAGGTGGTGCCCTACCTCATCCGGCGGGCACAGGAGAACCGGTCGGTGTCGGGCCAGGTGGGCCGGGAGCTGCGGCTGATTCTCGATGAAATCGACCGCCGCAAGGCCATCACCACCAAGCGCTAGCCCCTACTTCAGCCCCACAATCGTGTAGGCGTCGCCGCCCTCCCCGGGGTCGCACGGCCGCCACGACCGCACGTACCCGCTCTTGGGAATCCAGTCCCTCACGGCCTTCTTGAGCGCTCCCGTGCCGTGGCCGTGCAGCACAAAGGCCACCTGGCGCCCTTCGAGCGTCATCTTGTCGAGGAACGTGGGCAGGGCTTCGAGGGCGTCGTCCACGCGCTGTCCGCGGAGGTCGAGCGTGTTGAAGTCCATCCGCAGGCCCATGAGGTCGGCGCGCTCGGCTTTCACGGCCCGCTTGGGCTTGGCCACCACCGGCACCTTCACCTGCGGCGGCATCCGCACCGGCGCCTTCTGGGGGACCGGCCCCTCGGCCACCACCTGTCCGCGGGCATCCACACGGGCCAGCTCGGCGCGCTTCAGCTTCATCGACAGCACGCCCACCTTCACCTGATAGCGCTCGCGGCCCTGCACCTCGGTGACCACGCCACGCTGGTTGAGGGACCGCACCAGGACGGGGTCGCCCACGCGCAGGGACTTGGGGGGCGGCGGGGCCTGGTCGACCTTGGGCGCCGTGCGCTGGTGGACCTCCTGACGGATGTCTTTGATGCGCTTGAGGCTCTTGCCGGCGAGGTCGAGGTCGGGGTCTTGCTGGAGCGCAGCGATGAGCGCCTTCACTTCCGCCTCGCGGTCGCGGAGCCGCTTGGTGAAGCGGTCGGCGATTTCCTTCTCCAGCCGCTTCTTCCGAGACTCGAGCGACTGCTTGCGCGCCTGGTACTTGCGCTCGCGCTCCGCAATCACCCGCTCCCGGTCTTCGAGCTCCGCCCGCAGCATCATCGTCTCGGCGCGCTCCGCCTCCAGCGACTCCATCAGATCACCCATCTGACGGGTGCCTTCGTCCATCAGGTCGCGGGCGCGGGCGATGATGGAGGGGTCGAGGTCGAGCCGGGAGGCAATCGCGAAGGCGTGGGACTGACCGGCCAGGCCGGGGGCGACCTTGTAGGTGGGCCGACCGTGGGCGTACTGCATGCCGGCGATGGAGAAGCGGGGGTCGGACGACGGCAGCGCCTTCACCTCGGCATAGTGCGTGGTGGCGGCCACCCGTGCCCCGGTGTCGACCAGGGCTTCGAGGATGGCGCGTGCGAGCGGTGCGCCCTGGGCGGGGTCGGTGCCCACACCCACTTCGTCGAGCAGCACCAGAGTGTCGCGACCCGCGGCCTTCAGAGTGGCCTTCATCACCGAGATGTGGCCCGAGAAGGTGGAGAGGTCGCCTTCGACGGTCTGGATGTCGCCGACGTCGGCCACCACGCTGGGGAAGAGGTCGACCCGCGAGCCATCTTCGGCCGGAAACGGGATGCCCGCCCGACAGAACAGCGCGGCCAGGCCCATGGTCTTCAGCGCGACGGTCTTGCCGCCGGTGTTGGGGCCCGTGAGCAGCAGGCAGGGGGCGTCGGACGTGAGCGCGAGGTCGTTGGCCACCACGTCGATGCCCCGGAGCACCAGCACCGGGTGACGCGCAGCCTTCAGCCGCAGCACGCCGGCGTCGCCCATCGGCAGGATGCGACCGCCCAGGCGATTGCCCAGATCCGCGCGTGCTTGCACCAGGTCGATGTGGACCGACACCGTGTGGGCCGCATCGAGGGCGTCGGCCACCCGGGCCACGGAGGTGGTCACTTCGGCCAGGATGCGCCGCTCGAGTCGCTGGAGCTCCCCTTCGGCCTCACGCAGGCGGTTCGACCGGGCCACAATCTCGCCCGGCTCGACGAAGATGGTCTCGCCGGTGTTGCTCGTGGCGTGCACGATGCCCAGCTTGCGGGGTGCGCTGGACTTCATGGGCAGCACGAAGCGGCCCTCGCGCTGGGTGACGAAGCGGTCCTGGAGGTGGTCGGCGAGGTCTTCGCTGCGCACCAGCTCGTCCATCCGCGCGCGAATGCCCCGTGCCAGCTCACGGACCCGGTCCCGCAGGACGCCCAGCTCGGGCCACCGACGCGCGGAGAGGTTGCCTTCGGTGTCGATGGCCTCTTCGCACATCGTCACGAAGTCGGGGTCGAGCACCATGGGCGCCGCCACCTCCGCGAGCGCCGGCACCGCATCGCGGCGTCGGGCAATCCAACGCACCAGCCGGTCCACCGACAACACACCGCCCACGAGGTCCCGCACCTGATCCAGATCAAGAACGAGGTCGTGGCGGGCCTGGTCGACCAGCGGGGCCAGATCGACCAGCCCACCCAGCGGCATGCGGAGCGCCATCTCATCGAGCGCCACCACCTCGGCCACCTGACCGTGGACGGCGGTGATGGCGTCCCGGTCGCGAGACAGCTCGAGCTGTTCGGCGGCCCTTTGCCCGGCGAGCGTGGAGGTGTGCCTGGCCAGCGCTTCGAGGACCACGGACCAGTCGAGGGCCGTGGCGGTGTGCTGGCGAAGATCGACGGTCGGAGCTTGCGCCGCGCCGTCGTTGAGAGTCGAATTCAAAATAGACATGACTTCTGCTGTGACAGATCGAGGTCATTCGGGGGGGGGAGGTCGACGGGCCGTCCGGTGATGCGGGACTCTACGTCGATGATTAGAGGTGCCGTCACCCGGAGGGAACCCACCGTTCCGGGACAACCACCCCTTGCATCCCCGTTGTACCGTCGTACACTGCCATCGAGGGATGTCACCGAATGTCACACATCTTGGAAGACAACTCCGGTTCCGACGGCGAGGCACCCATGTTGCCCCTCGCCACCACGGAACGATGGCCCGCGGTCTTCGCTGAAGAGCCGCTGCCCGCTGCCGTCGTCGAGCTCGAGGCCATGCGCCATAACCGAAAGGTGGTGGTCGACGCCCTCGGCGATGCACCGGTCACCATCCGCATCGCCACCCGCGCGCTCCGAAGCACCGCGCTGCTGCGCAACCTCCTCATCGATCCCACCGCCGTTGCGAACGGATCGGCCGAGAAGCTCCAGGGCCTTGCCTGCGACACCGTCCACGAAGCGCTCGCCCTCATCGAGCTGGGCTTCGACGACATCCTCATCCACGCCCCCGTCTGCACCGCGTCCGAAGCCCGGGCCCTCGCCCGCAAGGTGGCCGAAGGCAAGCACCTCGTCCCCACCGTCGACTGCCGCGAACACCTCCAGCTGCTCTCCGAGGCCGCCCAACAGGTCGAGACCAACATCGGCGTCTGCATCGACGTCGACGTGAGCTGGCAGCCCGCCGCCGAGGTCCGCTTCGGTCGCCTCCGCAGCCCGCTGGGCGACGTGTCCGCCGCGCGCGACCTCGGCACCCTCATCGCCGACACCGCCGGCCTCTCGGTCATCGGGGTCTCCGCGTGGGCCTCTCAGGTCGCCGACGCCTCCCTGCCCGAGTCCCGCAAGTGGTGGACCGGCCCCTTCCACGGCTGGATGAACACCCGCTCGGCTGCCCTCGCCGCCGACCGCCGGGTGGCCGTGGTCGAGTCCCTCAAAGCCGACGGCCACCCCATCCGCCTGGTCAACGGCGGCAGCACCGCCACCCTCGCCGCCACCGCCGCCGACGCCTCCGTCACCGAAGTCACCGTGGGCGGCGCCTTCTTGTGCCCCACCCGCTGCGACAGCGTGGGCCTCGACCTCAAGCCCGCCGTCTTCTTCGGCGCCCGGGTCTGCCGCGTCCCCAACGCCGAGCACGTGGTGGTCCGGGGCATCGGTGGCACTGGCGTCGACGCCCGGCCCGTCTTCCCCGAAGGCCTGCGCACCCTCGCCGCCGAAGGGCTCCGCTCCCACCAGACCGCTCTGTCGGTCTCCGGCACCATGCCCGCCATCGGCAGCCCGGTGGTGTTCCGCCCCGCCACGGTCGGCCCGCTCTTCGACCGCGTCGAAGAAGTGCTGCTGCTGGGCGAGACCGAGCTGGCCGAGCGCGCCACCACCTACCGCGGCATCGGCATCGGACACATCTGACACCCATCGTGGTATCTCTCGGAGAATCCCGGAGAATCCCGATGCGCATGTGGCTCCCTGCACTCTGCCTGGCCCTGTTCCTTCCGCTGCAGGCCGACGCCCGCTCCCACGAAGGCGTCACGCTGCCCGACACCGTCAACCTGGGCGGTCAGAACCTCGTCCTCAACGGCATGGGCCTGCGCGAGAAGTACTTCATCGACATCTACGTCGCCGGGCTCTACCTCCCCGCCAAGACCTCCGACGCCTCCAAGGCCATCTCCGACGACGTCCCCAAGCGCATCGACATGGCCATGACCTACGAGCTCGAGAAGGCCAAGCTCGCCGACACCATGCGCGAGGGCATCGGGTCCGCCGGCAACGCGGAAGCCAAGAAGCACGCAGGCACCTTGGCCGGATGGATGGAAGACGTCACGGAAGGCGACCACATCATCATCGACTACGTGCCCGGCAAGGGCACCACCATCACCGTCAAGGGCAAGGTGAAAGGCACCATCCCCGGCCCCGAATTCATGCAGGGCATCTTCTCGGTGTACCTGGGCCCCAACCCACCCACGGGCACGCTCAAGAAGGGCCTGCTCGGCGGCTGAGCGCTATCGAGCCCGGTCCCACGGCTCCGGCAGCACGATGTCGGCCACCACAGGCCGGTGGTCCGAACAGTCCACCGTGGGAATCCAGGCCCCCGCCGCCGGGAGGTCAGGGGTGGCGTAGATGTAGTCCACCCGCAGCGGCAGCACGCCGGCCGCCCGCACGGTCACGCCCGGACCGAGGGCCGCCTGCTCCCACACATCCACCAGGTTCTCCCGAAGCGCTCCGTGCAAGGGGGTCTCGCGCGTGCTGTTGAAGTCGCCCGCCACCACGGTGGGGTCCTGCAGCGCGGCCATCCGGGACAGCAGCGCGCCCGCCTCGACGTGGTGGGTCTCGGCGACCGCGCCCAGCGAGCCCGGTCCGGTGAGGTCGAGGGAGTTGGGCTGGAGGTGGACCGAGATGAGGTTGACGACCTGGTGGCTGTCGTCGCGCACCATCTCCGAGAAGACGAAGTACCAGTCGCTCGAGTCGACGAACCGCCGCGGCCCCGAGCGCCCCAGTCGCCACCCGGGCCCACGCGCACACGCCGCCAGCCCACCACGCTTCTCGCTGCCCGTGCCCCGATAGTCGATGTGTTCGCACTCGAGCTGCAGCCGCGCCGCCAGCCGGTCCACATCCCGGCGAGACACCTCCATGAACGACACCAGCTCGGGCGACACCGCATCCACCGCCTCGGCCACGCACGCCAGCTTCTTGCCGTCGTCGTGGTCCTCGAAGCCCAGGCGCTGCACATTCCACGCCATCACCCGCACGCGCTCACCCTCGGCATCCACTGGCGAGGCCCACCACGCACGCCCCCACACCGCAAACCACAGCGCCAGCTGCACGCCCAGCAGTGCCCACAAGCGCACGTCCAGCGGACGACGGAGCACGAAGCCCGCCCCCACCAGCCCCACGAGGAGGGTCCAGATGGGCGACACCACGAGCACCAGCACGAGCAGCGACGGGGGCGCCGAGACCGTTCGGCCCACGGTCATCACCAGCACACTCAGGCCCACGAACAGGGTGAACCACGCCACCGCCGACCGACTCGCCCAGCGGGGCCGCGGCTGCTCTCCCGAGGGGTCCGTGGGGGCCTGCATGGGTCAGCTCACCGAAGCGACCACGCCCAGGTGCGGTCGAGGGCCTTGGGCGGCTGGGCGTCGCCGATTTCGAGGGTGACCGTTTCGTCTTTTTCGATCTCCACGACACCCCGGTAGATGTACTGGCCGGTGTCGGCATCCATGAACTCGAGCTTGTGACGGCCAATCTCGAGCTTGGTCTTGGCCTTCTGGGCGTTGGGGCCCACCACCGCAATCACGAAGCCTTCCAGGTAGACCACGATGGGGTCGCCCGTGGGGCAGACGAAGGCCACGTGCCCGGTGATGGCCTTCTTGGGGATGGGCCGGCCTTGTCGGAACGTGCCTGAGCCCGACAGCGCACCCAGGCCGCCCGACTCGGCGTTCCGAACCACATTTGCCGCGCCGTAGGCCACCGCAGGGGCCGCCGTGCCCACGACCGCACCGCCCACCCCGGGAACCACTGCGCCGCCCACCACACGGCCCGTGGTGCCCACCGTGCGCGACCAGCCGTCGTAGTTGCCGGCCGGCCCGTCGTCGGGTTGGGCGCCCGACCGACCGTTGCCCTCGTTCATGTCGAAGGAATCGGCGGTCTCGGGGGCAGCGAGGGTGTCGGCGTTCTGGGCTGCCCCAAGAGCCGATGCGCCGGCGGGACCACCCCCATCCGAAGCGCCCCCTCCGGCCGGAGCCGCGGGCGGTGGTGCGGCATGCGTGACCCCACCAGAGGCCGGCGGGGCTGCTGCACTGGTGGCGGTGGCGCCCGACACCTGGAGCGCTCCGGTGGCCCCCACCCGCACCATCACGCTGGCACCATCGGGGACCTGGAGCGTGGAGCGGCTGAGCTCCTGCCCGCCCTTCTGGATGACCACGGTGTGCGACCCGACCGTGACGTGGTGCGCCGTGCGGGTGTTGGGGGCCCCCATCGGCCGGACCGGCGTCTGGTCGAAGATGACCTCGACGGAGGGGTCGGTGAGCTGGAAGACCACTCGGGACGCCGCCAAGGCTGCGGACGGGAGGGCCCCGAACGTGGCGAGCCCGACCGCGAGCGCGGGGCGAAGGACGCGAGAGATGACGCGCGAGGACAGCAGGCGCTTGGACACTGGTTGCCTCCGGGACCGGGCGATGACCCCGACAGACGCCAGAGCCTTCCCGCACAGGTCGATGGTGGCAGTGTATCGGGTGGACCGGCCAGACGGGCGCCCCTTCCGCGGACCGGCCTACATGCCGGCGCGGCGACCACGGGGCTTGGGCGGCTGCGGGACCGTGAAGGCGGCGAGGGGGTCCACACCGTCGGGATGGTCGTGCAGGCTGGGCAGGGCCGACAGGGTGCTGGCGATTTCATCGGCGACCGCCGCCTGGATGCCCAGGTCGAGGTGGCTGGTGAAGCCCACGCACGAGCAGTTGATCTCACCGAGCACGTAGCGGTCGGAGCCGTCGGGCCAGTTGTCGAGCATGAAGTCGGCCGTCCAGATGAGCGGAACGCGGTCCACCCCCAGGCGCCGGGTGACTTCGGGCAGCTCGGCGATGAAGTCGTCGACGAGGTCTGCCCAGTTCTCGGGGCTGTCGTAGGTGTACTTGGCGCCGGAGAAGAGGGTGGCGGAGAAGGCGTCGGCGTCGTCCTGACGGGGCTTCTTGTGCACCACGAACATGGGCTTGGCGCCCACCATCAGGATGCGAATCTCGCCTTCCTTGATGCGGGGCAGGAAGCGCATGTCGACAATCATGCCGTTGTTGTCGGGGTCGATGTACTGCTCGCACAGCGTCATGAAGTCGTCGAGGGTGCGGTGCTCGACGTGGTTGTCAGACGCCTCGACGCACTTCACGCGGGTGTCGAGGGGCAAGGCCTCGCCAGGCGTGAAGGTGCGGTCGTCCTCCACGATGACGTGCCAGATGCCCTGGCCGGTGGAGCCACGGTTCTGCTTGAGCACCCGCTCCCCCTGCGACAGGCTCACCGGAAAGCCGGACCGGAGCTCCTCGACGCTGTAGTACGCGGTGGTGTCGGGGAGCGCGAGCCCGGTGCCCACCAGCTTCACGAGGGCATCCTTGGCGCCCATGTCCACCATGGTGTCGGCGTTGGCCATGCCCAGCACGCCGGCGTCGTTGAGGTAGCGCAGCATCTCCAGGTAGTGGCCTTCGCCACCGGGGATGTTGCCGGGGTTCACGCGGCTCACGTAGCCATCCGCCGAGTCGAGGATGGCCTTGAACAGCTCGTGGCGGCGCTCATGGTCGTAGTACACCACCACCGGGTCCATGCCCTTCTTCTTCACCTCTTCGACCATGGGCATGGTGTCGCGGCGGTGGCCATCCGCGCCCTTGTCGTTGCCACCAGCCACTTCGATGAATACCACTCGTCCCTTCATGATTACTCCCGGCGCGTATGCGCGCTCCGCAGGGTTGACCAGGATGACGGAAGCCCGTCCATTCGCGGATAATGGTCACGCGACACCCCCCTCTGGACAAGCGACGAAACGTCATCCATAAATGACCCATGCACATCAATCGACTCCCCTCCCTCGAGACCCTGCTCACGTTCCGTGAGGTGGCGCGCCGGCACAGCTTCACCGCCGCGGCCCGTGCCCTCCACGTCACCCAGGGGGCCGTCAGCCACCGCATTCGCAAGCTCGAGGCCCACCTCGGCGTCTCCCTGTTCCACCGCACCACACGGAGCGTCCGGCTCACCGAAGCCGGCAGGGTGCTCGCCACCGCGTGCGACGGCGCCTTCGACCGCATCGAAGATGCACTGGTCCGCATCGAACAGATGGCCGACGGGCCCCGGCTCCTGGTGAGCTGCAGCCCGTCGTTCGCCATCCGCTGGTTGGTCCCCCACCTCCCCGAGCTCCAGGCCGAGCTCCCCGACATCGACGTCCTGCTGTCCGCCGACGACCGGCTCGTCACTCCCGGCCGCGACGGCGTCGACCTGTGCATTCGCTACGGGCCCGGTGGCTACGAGGGCCTCGCCTCCACCCGCCTCTCCATCGAGCAGGTGCGGCCCGTGTGCAGCCCAGCCCTCCTGAACGGCCCCACCCCCCTGTCCACGCCGGCCGACCTGGCCCACTTCACCCTCCTGCACGATGAAGTGCTTCGCGGACACCGGGGCCGGATTGGCTGGACCAGCTGGCTGCGGGCCTATGGAGACGGCACGGTCGACGCCGACAAGGGCATCCGCTTCAGCCACGCACACCTGGCCCTCGAAGCCGCGCTCGCAGGACAGGGAGTGGCCCTGGCACGCGGCATTCTCGTGGCCCGCGACCTCGCTGCAGGCCGGCTCGTCGCCCCCTTCGACGACTACCTCGAGTCGGGCCTGGCCTACTGGGTGGTCACCCCCGACCACAAGCCCCGCGCCACCGTCGCGCGCTTCCGCACCTGGCTCATCGAGGCCGTCCAGCACCTACCCTGAGCGGCGCATCGCGGTGATCATCCGCACCACACGGGCATCCCCGGTGTCCACACACCCCCGCTCGTACCGCAGCGTCCAGTGGTCGGGGCCCCCGGGCAGGGTGCGCACATCGAAGGCGCGGGGCAGCTTGAGCATCACCTGCGGCCAAGACGCGATGGCCTCGGCCAGCCGCGGAAGTCGGGAGAAGAGCGTGTCGAAGGTGGTGGCACGGTCCGCACCATCGGGCACCCAGGGCGGGTCGACGAAGAGCAACACACCGGGGGACAGCAGCGCATCCAGGTGCGCCTCCACCGACCCCGTCACCACCCGCACTCGCTCCGAGACGCCCCGTGCTCGCGCATTCTCGCGTGCGAGCCGTGCGCGGTGTCCATCGAGCTCCACCGCGGTCACCTGCAGGCCCGCCCGGGCGAACGCCACCGCATTGCCACCACAGCCACAACACGCATCCACCACACGCGCTGCGGTCACGCGACCCGCCATGCGCTCGGCCAGCCCAAGAGGGGTGAGCGACCGTCGACCCACATCGTCGAGATGAGGCAGCCACGGGTCCGAACGCCCCCACCGTCCGCGGTCGCCACGGAGGTGCCGGGGAACGGCTGGCAGGCTGCGACCGTCGGGGAGCGCCACCACCACCCGCAGCGGCTGCCCACCCACCACCTGTCCATCCAGCCGGTGCACCGCCAGCGCGGCATCGGATGCAGTGCACTCGAAGTCGCCCAAGAGCGCGCGTGCGTCGGCGTCGTGGAGCTGGGGCGGTCGGTCTTCGAGGCGCACCTCGACCCGGTCTGTGGGCGCGAGCGGCAGCGCACACAACCCCTGCAGCTGGTGGGCGGCGCGCACGGCGAGGTCGGTGTCTTCGCCATCCGCCCGCACGAGGTCGCGCAGGAGGGTCTTCAGCTCCACCAGGGCATCGGCCGACACATCGGGGGTGGCGGCCAGACAGCGGTCCAGCGCAGCACGCCCCGCGAGGGGATGGCGGGACGCACCCGGCCGTCGACCCGCAGCGCGAAGAGCGGAGATCAACGTGCGCAACGCCACTTTCAGCGAGACATGTGGGGCGGTGGCAGCCAGCTGACGGCGCAGCGACGGAGGAGCGTCAGACATGCTGTGCCCGTACCCCGTCCGGTGCAGCCAATCACCGACCCCACCGCTCCTGGTATCCAGCCCCATGCGCCGGTCCGCCCTCCACCCTGCTGTCGTCGTCGCTGCGTCCACCGTCGTCTTCGGCTCCATCAGCGCGCACAACGCCGCCCAGATGGCCCCGTGCTGGGGGCAAGACCTCGCGTTCTTCCACCAGGTCATCCACAGCGCAGCCACCGGCGGGCCCTGGTCCACGCCCCTCCTCCTGGAGCCCCGCGGATTCTTCGAGATGGTCCACACCCACCTCGTCCTGCCCCTGGTGGTGGCCGTGTATGCGGTCGTGCCCCGCCAAGAAGTCTTGCTGGTTGCACAAGCGGCCTTCGCGTCCCTCGCCTTGTGGCCCGCGTGGCGGCTGGGAGAGTCGGTGGCGCCGCGCGGAGGGGGACTGCTCGCCGCCCTCTCCCTGGTGCTGTTCGGGCCGTTCCAGGGCCTCGCCACCGCCGACTTCCGCCCGTCCGCCCTCTTTCTCCCCGGGCTGCTGGGGGTGCTGGCAGCCGCCTGGCGCCGCGACCGCACCGCGGTGTTCGGCTGGTCTCTGGTCGCGCTCATCGGTCGACAAGAGGCGGTCTACCTCCTCGGAGCCACCGCAGGCGCCCTCGCCGTCTTTCCCTGGGGACCCCGCCGCGGTCGCACGCTGCTCCGCCGCTGGTGGACCGGCCTCCACCCTCGGTCCGTGGCCCTCATCGGCTTCGTGTGCATCGCAGCACTCGCCGCTTTCGTCGTCTGGAAGCCCGCGATGTTCTTCCACTTCGACCCCCTCCGGCGCCCCGACCCCGCCGCCTTGTCCCCCGACCACCTCGCCGACCGCCTGGGCTTCCTCGGGCGCCTGGCCCGCTCCGGCGCCCCCTTGGGCTTGCTCGCCCCGACCGCCCTGATTCCCTTGCTGCCCATCGCACGAGAGATGCTCGAGACGCACCGGGAGTGGGGTCCGGTCGTGGGCCCGGCTGCCCACTACGCCGCGTTCTGGCTGCCGTTCATGTCGGCCGCGTGGATTGCAGGTGCGGGCCGTCGCGTCGGTCGACCGGGCCTCCTCGCCGTCGCCGTGCTCAATGCCTTCGCAGTCCCCTGGCCTGGCCTGCGCACGGGTCCCAGCCACCTGTCCCCCATCGCCCACCACGTCCCCCCGGATGCCCGTGTGGCCGCCGACTACGACACCATCCACCGGCTGGCGGGCCGCGCGGTGCTGTGGAATGCCGCCCAGCTCCGGATGCAGGCCAACGAGCGGCCCCGGGGCTGGGTGGGCGACTGGCCGGTTCCCCTCACCTCGGTCGACGTCGTCGTCACGCGGCTGGACGACCCTCTCGTCGCGCAGCTCACCACCTGGGAGCGCACCGCCACCCTCGACGACCACGGCGTCTGGACCCGGCCCCCCCACATCGCGCCCACCGCCACCCCCTACGGCGTCGACCCGGCCAGCCTCACCCGCCCCAAGCCAAAGCACCCACGGTGACGGCTACTCCGAGCACGACCGTCCACCCACCGCCGCATCCAGCATCCGGTCCATCCGACCGGTCTCGCGCGCCACATCCACCAGCGCCTGCCAGCGCGCCTCACCCGCGATGAGTGCGGCATCCGCAGTGGCCCAGCCCGGGTTGGGGTCGGCGCAGATGGCCGGCTGGTCGTCGTGGCCCATCGCATCACAGCCCGTGGGGGTGGGGCGTCCGTGGTCGTGCCACGTGTGGGGCGTGAGGGGGGCCTGTCGGGTCTGGAGGCGCCCCGTCCCTCCCAGCACCAGGAACATCCCGGCTTGGAGGGGTCGGTTGCCGGCGGCCTTGCAAGGGGGCTGCGCACACGCACTTGCCACGAACGCGGGGTCGGCCACCACCCAGTGGCTGTGGACCGCCGCGTATTCATGCAGCCCCGTCGCTCGATTCGCACAGGTGGGGTCCTGTCCAATCCGCGCGCCTTCCGGACACCGGTCGGGGTCGTGGCGGTCGCCATACACCACCGGCTGGTTGGCTGGAAGCCCGGCAACCGCCGCCTCGAGCTCGGTGGCGGTACACAGGCGTCGTCCCCCCAGATCACCGCGTGCCAGCACATCGTGGAGCACCTTGGCGTCCCAGGCGGTCATGCCGTCTTCGGTGTAGGTCGCCCCCTCCCCTGGAAACGGAAAGGCATCGACACACACCGGCGCCACACGCACAGCCCGGGGCGGCACCACCGGGTCCACCAGGTCGGTCTGCACCCAGCACGCCACCGCCGCTCCATGGGCCGCCAGCGCTGCCGGGCACTCGGCCTGGGGGTCCACCACTTCTGCGCGCCCCGCGGTGGACACGACCGCAAATCGCTCAGCGCGCATCCCCAGCGTGCCAGCACCCTCCACGAGCACCATCCCGGGGGGACACCGCGCATCGGAAGGCAGCGCCACCACCGCCGCACGTGCAGCGTCGAGGCCGGGGTCGTTGCAGGCCATCGCCAGGAGCACCACGCTCCGACGCACCCACATCGTCACACCAGCGCTTCGACGTCCTCGGCGAGCCACAGGCCATCGGCGGCTTCCGACGCCCATGGAACACCGGTACCCGCCAGCGACCGCAGGAGGCGCACGGCCGCAAGCTGTGCAGGCAGCACCTCAGACCAGACGGTCTCGCTCAAGAAGCGGAGGGTCTGGGGGTCGGCGCGCTTGAGGCCACCATCGAGCAGGTCGCGGCAGCGGTCGCACGCCAGGATGGCACGGTCGACGTCGGGGTCGTCGGCCACAGGCGGGACCTCCACGACCTTGAGCTTGCCGCCGTCGCCACACAGCTCACAGCAGCTGCGCGCCCGACGGGAGAGCACGCGGCCCAGCCCGGCGACCGCGGCCACCCGGGCTTGGAATTCATCGCGTCCGCGCGCCATCGCAGCATCCTTTGGACCAGGGCCGAGGCGGCCCGGGGGTCACTTGTTGCTGAGCCCCGACCAGGCCGTCAGCTTCGAGAACAGCTCGGTGCGCGAGTGGACGCCGAGCTTGCGGTAGATGGCCTTGAGGTGGTTGCGGACCGTGTGCTCGCTGATGAACAGCTGCGACGACAGCTCGCGGGTGGACGCGCCGGTGGCGAGGGCCAGCAGGACTTCGGTCTCGCGGGGAGACAGGAGCTTGCGCTGGGCTTCGGGAAGCGCGGCCAGGGGGTCGGAGGGCGGACCGCTGGAGGGCTCGGGCTGCACCACCTGGGGAGCGAGCGTCTCTTGGAGCGACCGAATCATGGTGGACCAGTCGTCGAGCTGCTCACGCGCCTTCACCACTGCATCGACCGTCTTCCGGCGATCGATGGCGCGGTCGACCGCGATGCCCAGAGCCTTGTAGTCGAGCGGCTTCGTGAGGTAGTCGACGGCATCCTGCCGCAATGAGGCCACAGCGGTGGCGAGGCTCGGCGTACCTGTGACCACGATGACCGGAACCGGGTACGGCGCGTCCTTGAGCGCCTCGAGCAGCTGCATGTGCTCGTTTCCGGGCATCGTGATGTCGGTGATGAGGATGTCGTAACGATGATCGCGCAGTGCGCGGATCACACCTTCTCCATCTGGGACCCACGCTGTGCGGTGGCCGGTCTGCTCCAGATACGTCGAGATCGCCTCGCCGAAAACAGGGTCGTCATCAGCGATGAGGATTCGAGCGGGCATGGGGGATTCCCTCCGGGATCGGTCGATATCCAAATTTGGATGCGTTTCCGGACACTATCACCCGGAAAGGCTGGGGGTGGGTGGTTCGAGTCAGTCATCGTGGAGCCCGTGACCGATCGGAAGACCGGCCTCGATGCCGGGCTTGGCACCCGGCCTCCACAAACTCGTTCGAGGCCCCGCGGTGTATCAAAATCGAACTCGGGCTGCTGGGATTCCCGGCAGTCCTTTCCACTCGGTGACATCGCGGCATACACTCACAGCCCCTCCTCACGGCCATCCGCGCCGATTCTCCCCCCCCGCCCGATTTCCCCGCCTCACCATGCACATCCTCCTCGCCCTCTCCCTCTTCGGAGGCGCGAGCCACGCTGCGGACATCACCCGACGCAAGTCCGGCGTCGGGGTCCACGTGGCCAACACGGCCCGCCAAGACGTCCAAGGTGGCCTCGCCCTCACCTTCCGCACCAAAGACCAGCTCCTGGTCCGCATCACCGCCCCCATGGCCGGGGCCGCCTACATCTCCCCGGCGTTCGGAGCCGGCGCCGACGCCCTCTGGCGCACCGGCCCCGAGCTCAAGCACGACCGCACGCAGCTCTTCCTCCGCTACGGCGGCGGCATGCTGGTCGGCACCGACCGCTACGGCGTCGACACCATCCTCGTCGCACGCGGTGTGGCCGGCGCAGAGGTTCACCTCGGGGCCTCTCCCGCCACCATCGACTTCGAGCTGATGCCCGCCTTCCTCATCGCGCCCTACCGCGCAGTCGACCTCGCCGTCGGAACGGGGGTGTCCTGGTGGTTCTAGCCCCCTTGCTCCCCCTCCTCGCAGCGCTCCTGCCCGCACAAGCCGCCCCCGGCCAGGCCGGTGCAGTGGGCGTCGGCGTCACCGAACGCTTCGGAGCCCACGCCGCATCGCGCTCCCACCTCATGGCCTGGCTGCGTCCCGCCGACCCCCTCTTCTTCGGAGTGGGCCTGGGCCACGCCACCACCCGCGACACCGTCGCTGGCGTCAGCATTCGCGCCTCGGCCGCCTTCGACCACGAGCTCGTCGACCTCCAAGCGTTCCGAATTCTCATCGAAGGCGGCGGGGTGGCCACCTTCGGCGCCGCCGACTCCCAGCTCGTCTCCACGGTCGGCCCGGCCGCCCGGCTGGTGTTCCTCTCCGGCGACGACCCCATCAGCGTCTCCCTCGGCTGGTCGCCCGAATTCCAGCCCGGCACCCACCCCTCCTTCGAGGGTGCAGCCTCCGAGCTGTCCTTCCGAGCGTGGTTCTGAAGCGCCTTCCCGCCCTCCGACGGTGACACCCGAGCGAACTGTGACGCCCCCCCCATCCAGCACAGGACCAAGCGGGTATCGGGCGCGCCCCTCGTCGCGAACCACCGTCGGAGGCCCCGATGTCCGGGCCGCTCGTGCTCCTCGGCCCCCAGCGGGCACATCCCCGGGTGTCCGAGGCCCTCGCACATCACGGGTGCACGGGCGACGTCGCCGTCATCTCCGCAGGCTGGCGACACGACGAACATGAGCTCGACGCTCTGCGCCGCGACCTCGGCGACCGCCTCGTCCACCTGCCGCTCTACCGCTGGTTCGACGCCCTCTGCCTGCGCGACCGCAGCCTCGCCGCCGCCTACACCGCCCGCCAGCAGGGCATCATCGACTACAAGGCCGCCTACCGCGACCAGCTCGGGCACATCATGGCCGCCGTCGCAGCGATGCAAACCCGCGCCGAGCGTCGCCCCGAGCTCTACGAACCCGAGCTGCGCTTCACCCACCGCGCACTGCGGGCCCTCGATGCCCGCGCACTGCACCGACTCAACGCGCTCCGGGCAGCCGACCCCACCACCTCCAACCCCTGGGACCACCCCGAGGTCCGCGCACACCACGACGAAGCCGCCCGGGTGCTCGAGCGGGTAGATGCCGTCATCATCGCCGGCGGTCATGTGGGCGTCCTCCGCAACCGGCTGTTCTTCTTCGGCCTCGACGTCCTGCTGCCCCATGTGCTCGCGCGCGGTGCGGCGGTGGTGGCCTGGTCTGCGGGCGCCATGGCCCTGTGCGACCAGATCTACCTCTTCTACGACGACCCACCCGAAGGTGAAGGCCACGCCGAGGTTCTCGACACCGGCCTCGACCTCATCTCCGGCCTACGCCTGTTCCCCCACGCCCGCTTGCGGCTGCGCCTCGACGACCCCCGGCGCATGGGACGCCTCGCCGACCGCCTGCGTCCGGCCACCGTGCTCGCCCTCGAAGCCGGTGCCTGGCTCGAACACACCGCTCAGACCGGCTGGGTCGACCGCTCTCTCCCCGACACCGCCCGCGTCATCCGCCCCGACGGCAGCGCGTGCCCCCCCGCCGAAGCCTTCCCCTTCGCGGCCCCCCGCACCCACGTCGGCGAGCGGACGGTGATTCCATGACGCCCATGCCCCCCGTCATGGCCGACCTCGGTCACCTGTGTCGCACCCATCCGCTCCAGACCCGCGCCATCCTGCAGCGCTTCGTCGAGCGCACCACCTTCCCCATCCTCGACGGCGACGCCGCTACCTTCTTCTTCTGGGACGGCACCCCCACCGACTCGGTGCACCTCATCAACTGGGTGTTCGGCCTCGAGAGCCGCCTGCCCATGCGCCGCCTCGAGCACACCGACGCCTTCTTCCTCCAGCTGGAGCTGCCCCACAGCGCCCGGGTCGAGTACAAGCTCGAGGTCGAACGACGCGGCCGACGCGCCTGGGTCCGCGACCCCCAGAACCCCAAGCAGGCCTTCGACCCCTTCGGCTCCAACAGCGTGTGCCCGATGCCCGGCTACCACGAGCCGTCATGGGTCTTCCCCGAGGAAGGCTGTCGACCCGGCACCATCGAGGCCTTCGCCATCGACTCGAAGGTGTGGGGCGACCGTCGCACCATCCAAGTCTACCTGCCGAACGAACACAAGCCGAACAAACGCTACCCACTGCTCATCTGCCACGACGGCAGCGACTACCTTCGCTTCGCCGTGATGAAGACCGTTCTCGACAATCTCATCGGGCGCCACGAGGTGAAGCCCCTCATCGTGGCCTTCATCGATGGGGGGCGTCGAAACGAAGAGTACGGCGCCCACGACAGCCACCCGGCCTTTGTGGTCGACGAGGTTCTCCCGGCACTGGAAGGCCGCTACAACCTCCACAAAGACCCCTCCGAGCGCGGCATCATGGGTGCCAGCTTCGGTGGCGTGGCCTCCCTGTGGACCGCCTGGAACCGCCCCGACACCTTCGGACGCCTGCTCCTCCAGTCCGGCAGCTTCGTGTTCACCGACGTCGGCAGCCACGGCCGCGGCCCCCTGTGGGACCCCGTCGTCGACTTCGTCAACCGCTTCCGCCACGACCTCACCCGCCCGGTGGCCGGCCTCACCGACCGCCGGGTCTTCATGTCGTGCGGCGTGTTCGAGTCGCTCATCCACTACAACCGCTCCCTCGCTCCCGGCCTGCGCCGCGCGGGTGTGCCGGTGCGCTTCATCGAAGCCCGCGACGGACACAACTGGATTTGCTGGCGAGACCGGCTGCGGGAGGCCCTCACCTGGCTCTTCCCCGGCCATCTCTGGATGTACTACGAATAACCCCACCGCATCGTTTCTTCGGAGTTCACCATGGCAGTCGTGACGCGACGCATCGGTCTGTCCCTCGGGGCCGACATCTGCTGGCCCGCCGCCTACGAGGCTCTGCTCGACAAGCTCGATCTGCACATTCCTGTGGGCAGCGACATCGTGCGCTTCCAGTCCGAGCGGGTCCAGGTCGAGCCCTACAACCTCACGTACCGACCCAACTACGACCTCGTCGTCGACCGGGTCACGCACTGGTACATGACCACCCGCGAGTGGATGAAGAAGATCACCATGATGGACGGCGTGTATGCGCTGAACAACCCATGGTCGATCCAAGCCTACGAAAAGCACACCAGCTACTGCGCCATGTTGCGTCTCGGCATGCCCGTGCCCGAGACCTGGATGCTGCCGCCGAAGGTCAACCAGGACGACGGCGATGAGGCCGTCATGGTGCGCAAGTACAACCGCCTCTTCGACCTCGGAAAGGTAGGCGAGCAGCTCGGCTACCCGGCCTTCCTGAAGCCCTACGACGGCGGCGGCTGGCGGGGCGTCACCCGCGTGAAGAACGCCGAAGACCTCCACAAGGCCTACGACAAGTCCGGCGACCAGGTCCAGCACCTCCAGCGGAGCGTCGACGACTACGACCTCTTCGTGCGGGGCCTCGGCGTCGGGCCGCAGGTCAACCTCATCAAGTACGACCCAGATGCGCCGCTGCACGGTCGCTACGTCGTCGACTTCCACTACATGAACGCCGAGGAATGGCAGCGCGCCACCCGCATCACCCGCGTCATCAACGCCTTCTTCTGTTGGGACTTCAACTCCTGCGAGATGCTGCGTCGGGGCAACGTGCTCCACCCCATCGACTTCGCGAACGCCTGTCCCGACAGCCAGGTCACGTCTCTGCACTTCCACTTCCCCTGGCTGGTGAAGTCGCTGCTGAAGTGGTCGCTGTTCTGTGCCGCCACCCAGCGCCCCATGCGCCTGCACCCCCACTGGCACCCCTACTTCGAGATTGCCGACGACCACTCGCTGTCGTTCGACGAAAAGCTCATCAAGTACGACCAGCTGGCCCGCCACCACTTCGACGCCGACCGCTTCGCCGACTTCTGCGAAGAACACCTGCCACACCTCGACCGCATCGCGCTCGACTACTTCGGCACGCAGGAGTTCCGCGACGCCGTGCACCAGAAGGTGCAGTCGCTCTACCCAGAGCACGAGGTGGAGCAGTTCACCAACCACTTCTTCGGGCTGGTCCAGTTCTGGCGGAAGACCGAAGCCGACCGCCTCGGCGTGTCCATCGGGAGCGACACGTGAGCGTGCCGGCCTACAACCCGCAGCGCGAGAATCCGCTCGGGCTGCCCCGGCAGACCTGGACGCACCACAGCGACGACCTCGACCGTGCCATGCCCGTCGCGCGCTGGGGAGACTACGGCGTCCCGGTCCTGCTCTTCCCCACCGCAGGCGGCGACTTTCTCGAGTGCGAGCGCTTTCTCATGATTCGCGCTCTGTCGCCCCTCATCGCAGCCCGACGCATCAGCGTGTTCGCGTGCGCCAGCATCTCCGGCGACGGCTGGATGAATGGCAAGGCCCACCCCGGCCATCGCGCGTGGCTGCAAGAGCTGTTCGACCGGTACCTGGCCCGCACGCTGCTGCCCTTCATCCAACACCAGTGTGGCGGCTACCCCACCGTCATCGGCGCCGGGGCATCGCTCGGGGCCTACAACGCCGTCAACGCCGCGTGCCGACACCCCCGGTCATTCTCCAAGATCATCGCAATGTCGGGCACTTTCGACTTCGACAAGTGGCAGGACCGCTGGCCCGGCTACACCCCCGGCCGCGACCAGACCTACTACTTCCACCAGCCCTTGCGCTTCCTCCCGGGGCTGCGCGGCACATTGCTCGAACACCTGCGCCAGGTCGAGTTTCTTGTTGCCACCGGCCGGGGTCGCTGGGAAGAGCCCGCGCAGTCTGAACGCCTCGCACGCGTGCTCGAGAACCAGCGAGTACCCGTCACCCTCGACCTCTGGGGCCGGGACTGCGACCACGACTGGCCCACCTGGCGCACCATGCTGCCCATGTTCCTCGACCGTCTGGTCGACTGACAGTCCCCCGGAGGCCCCTCGTGCACGTCATCTTCGTCGCACCGCACTTCCCCGCCAACCAGCGCCACTTCGTCCGTGCACTGCGCGACATCGGCGCCACCGTCACCGGCGTGGGCGAGGCCGACTGGCACCACCTCGACGGCGAGCTCCAGGGCCTCTTGAACGGCGGCTGGGAACGGGTCGGCAACGTCTGCGACAAGGGAATGCTCTACGGCGCGGTCCGCCGCATCCAGCAGCGGGGTCCGTGGGTAGACCGCCTGGAGCCCGTGGTCGAGGCCCACATGCTCACCGCCGCAGAAGTCCGGGAAGCCACCCAGATTCCAGGCCTGCCTGCCCGAACCGTGCTGTTGTGTCGCGACAAGTTCCGCATGAAGCAGCACCTGCTGTCGAAAGGGCTGCCGTGTGCCGCGCAAGCCGAAGTCCACCACGGAGACGACGCCCGGCGCTTTTCCCAACACAACGGCTTCCCCTTCATCCTGAAGCCACGCGACGGCGCGGGCGCTGCAGGCACGGTCAAGGTCACCGACCGCCCCTCCCTCGAGCGTGCCATCGCCGAGCGGAACCTCGACCGCGGGGGCGCCTACTGGAGCGCCGAGGACTTCATCGACGGCCACGAGGGCTTCTACGACACCATCACCGTCGCGGGCCGCGTGGTCTACGAAGCCATCAGCCACTACTACCCGCGCGTGCTCACCGCGATGCGCAACCGGTTCCCCAACCCCTACCTGGTCACCACCAACCGCCTCGACGCCCCCGGCTACGCCGACCTCCGCCGGCTGGGCAAGGCCGCCATCTCCGCCCTGGGCATCGGCACCTCGGCCACCCACATGGAGTGGTTCGTCGGCGACAAGGGCCTGGTGTTCAACGAAATCGGGGCACGACCGCCCGGGGTCAACGTCTTCGACCTCCACGGCGCTGCCAGCGGCTTCGACATCTACCGGGCGTGGGCCGAGGCCGTGTGCTTCCACCACGTCACCACGCTTCCCACCCGCCGGGGATGTGGCGGCCTCGTCGCCCTTCGCCCCGACCGCGACGGCACGGTGGTGGCGGTCCATGGCGCCCACCGAATCCACGAAAAGTACGGCGCACGCATCATCAACGCCCACCTGCCGCAGCCCGGCCAGCACACGCAGCCTGTCGATGCCGGCTACCGCGCCAACGGCTACATCTACGCCACCCACGACGACTACGACGCCTGCAAGGCCATGATGGAAGACATGGCCCGCAGCATTCGCATCGAAGCCAGGTAGGGCCGGCGTCCGCTGTGGGCAACCGAAGCTCAGATGCCCGATGGCTGTGTCGTTCCCGCGAAACAGCCGGCCTCCGGTGTCACGCGTCCGCCGCTTGCTTTGCACCACACACAAGTGAATGAGGGCCGCCCGGAGGTGTTCCGTGCGCGTCGTGTTCCTCGCCCCCGCCTACCCCGCCGAGATGCCCGAGTTCGTGCGGGGCCTCGCCCAAGTGGGTGCCCATGTCATCGGTGTGGGGGAAGGCCCGCTCTCCGCCGTGGACCCGACGGTTCGGCCCTACCTCTCCGAGTACCTGCAGGTGCCCCGGTTGTTCGACGAACACAACCTCGTTGCCCGCGTGGTCGCCTATATCCACAAGCACCCCGTCGACCGGGTGGAAGCCCTGTGGGAACCCCTGGTCATCGCCGCCGCACGCATCCGCGAGGCGGTGGGCCTGCCCGGCATGTCGGCCGACACCGTGCGGGGCTTCCGTGACAAGCAGCTCATGAAGGAGCGGGTACGCGCGGCGGGGTTGCGTGTTCCCCACAGTGCTCGGGTGCGTACCGAAGCAGAGACGTGGGCAGCCGCCGAGCGCATCGGCTTCCCCCTCATCCTCAAGCCCATCGCAGGCGCCGGCAGCGCAGACACCCATCGCTGCGACTCTCCCGCCGACCTCGAGAAGGCCCTGAAGACCACCCGCCACGTCACGGAAGCCTCCTGCGAGGAGTTCATCGACGGCGAGGAGTTCACCTACGACACCGTGTGCGTCGAAGGCCGACCCGTCTACGAAAACGTCGCCCAGTACCTGCCCCGCCCCCTCATCGCGCGCACCAACGAGTGGATCAGTCCAGCCATCATCACCGTCCGTCACCTCGACCAACCCGCCATCCGCCCGGGCATCGAGCTGGGCCGGGGCGTGCTGTCCGCACTGGGCATGGGCACCGGCTTCACGCACATGGAGTGGTACAAGAAGTCCAACGGCGAAGTGGTGTTCGGCGAAATCGGGTGTCGGCCCGGAGGCGCCCGCCTGGTCGACCAGATGAACTACACCAGCGACATCGACCTGTTTGTGGAGTGGGCCCGCGCCGTGTGTTGGGGACACATCGCAACATTGCCTCCCCGCCAGTACAACACAGCCATCATCTTCAAGCGGGCCAAGGGAACGGGTCGGATTCGACACATCACCGGCCTGCAACAGTATCTGGAGCGACACGGAAGCGCCGTGATGGTGGACGCTTTGCTTCGTCCCGGCCAGCACCGTCGCGACTGGATGCAGACCCTCGTGAGCGACGGGTATCTGATCGTCCGCCATCCCGAGTGGCGCGGGGCGGTGGCCCTTGCAGACGAAGCAGCCCGCCACATCGCCCTTTTCGCCGAATAGTCCAACGGACGGCAGGGCACCGGCCTGTCCCGAACGCGCACAGGACGCGAAATCGAGTGCTCAAGGGGTCGAGGGGCGGTCCGACGGAGGGCCATCCCACTTCATGGAGCCGACCATGCGCGCCCCCATCCTGATGCTTGGCGTCCTGAGCCTCGCAGCCTGCCGCGCCGACGACCCGGAGAAGTCTGGACCCGTCCAGCTCACGACCGCCGGCCTGGGCACCGACGCGGACGGCGACGGCCACACCGACGCCACCGACTGCGACGACACCGACGCCACCGTCTACCCGGGTGCGATGGAGTTCTGCGACGGCAAGGACAACGACTGCGACACCATCGCCGACGAGTTCCCCGCCATCGGCTCGTCCCCCTGGTACGTCGATGCCGACGGCGACGGGTACGGCGACACCTCGGGCTTCTTCGGCTGTGACCCCGGCAGCGGCTACGCGTCCAACAACACCGACTGCGACGACAGCTCCGCCGACGCCTACCCGGGCGGCACCGAAGTCTGCGACGGCCTCGACAACGACTGCGACGGGACCACCGACGGCATCGACGCCGACGGCGACGCCTACATCGACGCAGAGTGTGGCGGCGGCGACTGCGACGACACCGACGCCAGCATCAACCCCGGCATCGCCGAGACCTGGTACGACGGCACCGACACCGACTGCTCGGGCGGCAGCGACTACGACCTCGACGGCGACGGCGACGACCACGAGCTGTACGGCGGCACCGACTGCGACGACACCGACGCGTCCATCTACGGCGGGGCCACCGACGCCCCCTACGATGGTGTCGACAGCGACTGCGGCGGTGAAGACGACTACGACTTCGACGGCGACGGCCAGCAGAGCGACGCCCACGGCGGCACCGACTGCGACGACACCGACGCCACCGTCTACACCGGCCAGACCGAGACCTGGTACGACGGCGTGGACGCCGACTGCGGCGACGACAACGACTACGACGCCGATGCCGACGGCTACCTCTTCGACGAGTATGGCGGGGCCGACTGCGACGACGCCGACGCATCCATCAACCCCGGCATGACCGAGACCTGGTACGACGGCATCGACGCAGACTGCAGCGGCGGCAGCGACTACGACGCCGACGGCGACGGCCACGACAGCGACGGCCACTCCGGCGATGACTGCGACGACGGCGACGTGGCCATCAGTCCCTCCGAGCTCGAGATCTGCGACGACGGCATCGACCAGGACTGCGACGGCCTGCCCACCGGGTGTGGCCCCTGGGACGACATCAGCGCATCCTACGCCGACGGCATCATCCGGGGCGAAAACGCCGGCGACCGCCTCGCACAGGGCGACCCCGGCTTCGACGGCGCAGGCGACGTGAACGGCGACGGCTTCGACGACATCATCATCGGCGCCCTCCGCAACAGCGACAACGCCACCTACTCGGGCGCGGCCTACGTCATCTTCGGCCCCCTCACCGGCCAGCTCAACGCGGGCGCGGCCGACCTCAAGGTCACCGGCCTGTCCAACACCGACTACGTCGGTCGCGGCGTGACCGGCGCCGGCGACACCAACAACGACGGCTACGACGACATCCTCATCGGTGCCATCGGCGACGACACAGGCGGCACGGACGCCGGCGCGGCCTTCCTCGTGCTCGGTCCGGCCAGCGGCTCGTTCAACGTGAACTCCGCCGACGTGGAATTCTCGGGCGCGGCGGCCGGCGACATCGCAGGTGAGCTGGCGTACGTGGGCGACGTCAACAACGACGGCTACGACGACATCTTCGTGGGTGCCCAGTACAACGGCGACGGCGGCTCCAAGGCGGGCGCGGCCTACCTCATCTTCGGCCCCAGCTCGGTCGACCTGTCCCTCGACAACGCCGACGTCATCTACACCGGCGAAGACGCCGACGACGAGGCTGCGTCCAGCATCGGCGGTGGCGGCGACATCGACGGCGACGGCTACACCGACCTGCTCATCGCGGCCCGCGGTGAAGACGCCGGTGGAGACAGCGCAGGCGCCGTGTACGTCATCTACGGCGACGGCACCATGGCCGACACCGACCTGTCCGCAGCCGACGCCAAGTTCACCGGCGAAGCCGACAACGCCCAGATCGGCTGGGGTGTCAGCGTGGCTTCCGCCGGCGACACCAACAACGACGGCTACGACGACATCATCGTGGGTGCCCGCTACGACAGCGACTTCGACTCGAACGCCGGTGGTGCGTACATCATCGAAGGTCCGGTCGGAGGCACCGCCAGCCTGGGCACGGCCGACGCCAAGGTGCTCGGCGAAGCCGCCGGCGACTACACGGGCGACAGCGTCCACGGACCGGGCGACGTCGACAACGACGGCTACGACGACGTGCTCATCGGGTCGGGCTACTCCGATGCCGGCAACACGAACGCCGGCGCGGTCTACCTGGTGCGCGGCCCGCTCTCCGGCACCTCCAACCTCTCCGCCGCCGTCAGCCGCATCACGGCCACCGGCAAGGAGGACCGGGCCCGAGGCCGCGGCGTGGGCGACGTCGACAACGACGGCATCCCCGACGTGATGCTGGGCGCTCAGCTCAACGACGACGCAGGCACCGATGCAGGCTCGGCGTACCTCTTCCTCGGTGCAGGTCTGTAGGCAGGCGGAGGGGGCCACCCAACAGTCCTCCCCCTCCCAGGGGGAGGTGCCTGCGCAGCAGGCGGAGCCCTACGTGCCAATGGACTTGAGACACCTCGACCCCCAGAAACTACTGTCGAGGGCGACCCCGTGAGTCTCCATGTCCAAGTCCAATTCCGATGCCCCGAAGCTGCCTCCCGTGCCCAACCCCGAGGTGACGGACCGACCGCAGCGCCGCTCGTTCTCGGCGGCCTACAAGTTGCGTGTGGTTCGCGAGGCCGATGCGTGTACCGAGCCCGGCCAGGTTGGTGCCCTCCTGCGGCGTGAGGGGCTGTACCACTCCCACCTTGCCAAGTGGCGAAGCAAGCGAGCGGCAGGGGAGCTGCAGGCATTGGCCCCTCAGAAGCGAGGTCGGAAACCAGTGGCCAAGAACGCGCTCGCCGACAAGGTGGCTCGCTTGCAGCGAGAGAAGGCGGCGCTCGAAGAAGAGCTCCGAAAGGCCCACCTCATCATTGATGTCCAAAAAAAACTCTCGGAGATACTTGGGCTGCCAGACGCGCTGAGCACCGAGAAAGACTCTTGAGTGCCGCCGAGGAGCTTGGAGGGGACATCGGCATCAAGCCAGCATGCGCTGCGCTGGGGGTGTCCCGCGCGACTCTGTACCGTCGCAGACAGCCACGTCAGGAGGACCGCACACCTCGGCGAACCAGCCATCGCCGCCTTGCTGATGCTGAACGTCAGCGGGTCCTCGATGTGCTCAACGAGGAGCGCTTCGCCGACAAGACCCCAGCCGAGGTCTACGCCACCTTGCTGGACGAGGGGACCTACATGTGCTCGGTTCGCACGATGTACCGCATCCTCGGAGAGCACGGTCAAGTCCGGGAGCGCCGCAACCAGCTGCGCCGCCCCTCGTACACGAAACCCGAGCTGATGGCGACGGGTCCCGGCCAACTCTGGAGCTGGGACATCACCAAGCTCAAGGGCCCCGCGAAGTGGCAATACTTCCACCTGTACGTCATTCTCGACGTCTTCAGCCGCTACGTGGTCGGCTGGATGGTCGCCGAGCGGGAAAGCGCCGTTCTCGCCAGGCGCCTCATCGCCGAGACCATCGGCAAGGAGCTCGTCGACCCTGGCGACCTCATCCTCCACGCCGACCGGGGCCCTTCGATGCGCTCCAAGTGCGTCGCCCAGCTGCTCTCCGACCTCGGAGTCACCAAGACCCACTCGAGGCCCTACACCTCGACAGACAATCCATTCTCCGAGAGCCAGTTCAAGACGATGAAGTATCGGCCCGACTTCCCCGGTCGCTTCGGCGGCCTGGAGGAGGCGCGCGAGTTTCTACGCCCGTACTTCCATTGGTACAACCAAGAGCACCATCACCACGGACTTGCGCTGCTCACACCAGCGCAGGTTCATCACGGTCTCGCAGACCAGGTGCTCCAGCACCGCCAGCAGGCCATGGACGCCATCTACGCCGCGCACCCGGAGCGATTCAGCCGGCCACCGCGCGTCCCGAGGCTTCCCGCCGAAGTGTGGATCAACCCGCCCACGAGCATTTCTCCGGCCACGGAGGGAGAGGCGCAGGCGGCAGGGGAGTTCATACCTGCCGCTTCCCTGGCGCCTGCGTCTCGCCCGGGAGACAACCTTCCCCGACTTCCCTGAATTCGGCTTCCCGGTGTCTCAAAGTTGTTGACACGTTCCGGTGGGGCCCCCACTTCCCATCGCAACTGTCGCGGTCATGGTGTGGTTGAAGGTGTAGGAGTAGGACGCGGCGGGGAATACCGGCACTGCGTCATAGCCCAAGGACACCGTGTGCCGTCGATAGTCGTAGATAGGGCGAGGATTGGTCCGACTAAATGACGACTCGTCTGGGCCGTAGATCTCCAGAGCGGCGCCGTCATACAGAATCGGAAAACACACGATTGCAATCGCAACCAGACTCATCGATGCACCCTCCAATCCTCCGGAGAGGAGAGCTGCACGTAGGTCCTGTCAGCTCAATGCCACCGTACCATCGCCCGCCTGCACTGGGATAGAGCTTCGGGATCTCCTAAAGCCTTGGTCAGACGACTTTCACCGCGAACTTCAGACCGGCGGTCCGCCCCACCTGGAGCGGGACCCGAAGCAGTAACCGGGCTTCGGGTCCCGCCAGATCATCGTCCCGGACTTCTCGTTCTCGTCCTGGCCTTGAGTGACCGATCAGCCGGGCCCGGTCACCAAGTTCCGCCAGTTCCAGGGCAGGCACAGCTGCACCAGTCCGCCCCACCGGGAGTGGGTATTCGACGCCGTCACCGGGCTTCGGGTCCCTCCAGATCATCGCCCTGAGCTTCTCGTTCTCGTCCCGGCCTTGGGTTGAGCTTCACCTCGTCGAGGATGTCGCCTTCGACGAACATGACGTTGGGAAGCGAGGGCACATTCCAGCTCGGACGACACCAGGTTGTCGAGCACGATGACCTTCTTCGCGTAGCGCGACAGGGCCCGCGTGAGGTTGCTGCCGATGGCCCCCGCACCACCCGTGACGAGCACTGTCTTGCCGACGTAGGCGGCGGCGAAGTCGAGGTTCAGGAGGTCCTGTGACCGTGAAACCGGCCGGGGTCACGCAGTTCCGCCAGCTCCAGGGCAGGCACATCCGCACCTGCCCTTTGTCGTTGCCGACCGCGACGAGCCCCACGTCGGTTCGGTGCGCTAGCCCAGGTCGATACCGGGCTTGGGCGCCTGGTCTGGCCGGAAGAAGGTGTGCTTGGCGCAGGCGCCTGACATCGTTGCCAACGATTCGATGTCGCCTTCGAATCCAAGCAAGGCTCGGTAAGCAGGCCACTGGGGTAGGACCTTGGACGTGGACCAATTCGAAGGGCCGGACTACTCGGGTCGTGGCGCGTGGTACAACACCGCGGACCTCAAACCACAGACCAACGGGCAGCGTGATCCCGTACGGGGGACCGGATGTACTCTACTCTTCGCAGGCTTTTCCTCGTAGGCGTGCTCTCTCTTGGGGTGAGCGTGGATGCACTGGCAGGAACCACGTTCGATGGTGCCTTTCCGGAAGGTGCCGTGGCCTCCCATCTGTCCGGCTCCGAGCTTGCGGTGATGGTTGTGCGTGCTGGCGCAAGTAGCGACACTCTCAACGACGCCGCAGAATCTATCGGGGTCGCGTTGAAGAGCACAGACCAGGTGAAGCTGGTGATGGACGACGCGGCGCTCGGCAACGTTTCCGACCTCGACGACTCCGCAATCGTCGAAAAAGCGGGCGCCATACCCGTGGATCGGGTCGTCGTGGTCCGTGTGGTAGACGGTTCCCCTCCAACCGCCATCATTTCGATGTACTCGAAGGAAGGTGAAGCGAAGGGGGGATTCACGGCATCCGCCGCCTCCCCCGTTGCAGCAAAGAAGGGTGGAGGCTCGGCTGCAGATTCGGCGGTGGGCGCCGTGATGGCCGACGCAGGCATGGACAAGAAAGCTGCCCTTGAGAAGTTCCTCGCAGAGGTGGTCTGGTTCCAAGGCGGATCGATCGTCGACGCTTCTTCTGGCGCAGTCGTTGGCACGTATTCCAACGTCTACAAGGGGCGATACCAGGTTCCACTCAACAACAAGGAGTTCTACACGACAGTCGGGAATGAGGAGGCTCTTGCGGACTGGCAAAGGAATCGAAAGATCATCATGTACTCCTCCGGCGCGCTGATTGCCGTAGCAACACCTGTGACCGCAGTCGGTATCAAATTGTATGCTGAACAGGAGCGCAAGCCGCTGCTGAAGCAGAACCTGAACAAGAGCGCCAAGGGCTCGGCCATGGGACTCATCGGTGGGGCGTGCATTCTATTGGGTGGATACGGTCTCGTGGCTGGCGAGTTCGACCCCCGGAGCAACTCTGAGAAGCGGGAGTTGGCTCACAAATATAACCAGCAGCTGCTGAAGGAGCTGGGACTCACAGAGTCGGACTTGCAGAGCCTCTCCTCCCCGTACACTTCTCGACGGTCTGTATTCACCGATCTGCGCTTGGCGCCCTACAGCCTGCCCGGGGGTGCAGGGGCCGGATTGAGTGGCGAGTTCTGAGTATGACGCGTTTCCCGCTCCTGTTTGTGTTTGGGCTCGGCACAGACGACCCACTCTCTCAGCTTGAGCAGGCCCAGCAGGCCATCTTCAACGGCCATGCCGCAGGGGTGGTGTTCCTCTCGACCGCGGATGGATTCGGTTCTGGGGTCGTCGTCGCGGCTGATGGACGAATCGTCACGAACGCCCATGTCGTGAGGGGAGCCGAGGACGTGACG
>ENA-OWNT01000786-OWNT01000786.1-seawater-metagenome-genome-assembly--contig:-NODE-786-length-56538-cov-6.425285_pt1 | contig 56538 bp, 43 predicted proteins | sample MGYA00238136_ERZ651165 | MGnify/ENA primary metagenome ERZ651165 (study PRJEB26861, sample SAMN08777766) | seawater metagenome | isolation source: coastal seawater | place: USA: Florida | collected... | reverse complement strand
CTCTTCAACGAAATTGAATCTGATGTTTCAGGTACTATCGTAAAAGTATTGGCTGACGACAGCTCTCCGGTAGAGTATGACCAACCCTTGTTTGTGGTTGAGCCCTAATAAAAAACTTCATCATGTTTAAGAAGATTCTTATTGCCAACCGTGGCGAGATTGCCTTGAGGGTAATCCGTACATGTCGTGAAATGGGCATCAAATCTGTGGCCGTTTACTCTAAAGCGGATGCTGAAAGCCTACACGTGAGATTCGCGGATGAAGCCGTATGCATTGGTCCTGCACCAAGTGCTCAATCATACCTCAACATTCCAAACATTATATCAGCTGCAGAAATTACAAATGCTGATGCCATTCATCCTGGATATGGTTTCCTTTCTGAAAATGCCAAATTCGCAGAAACCTGCCAGTTAAACGGCATAAAATTCATTGGCCCTTCACCTGAAATGATTACCAGAATGGGTGATAAGTCTGTAGCCAAGGAAACGGTTAAAGCTGCAGGCGTACCCACAGTACCGGGTACAGATGGCCTCTTATCAGATGTCAAGACCGGCATTACATTGGCTGAAGAAATGGGCTATCCAGTAATCATCAAGGCATCTGCCGGTGGTGGTGGAAAGGGAATGCGCATTATCAACTCTTCTGACGAGTTTGAAGCAGCCTGGGACTCGGCGCGCCAAGAATCAGCGGCTGCTTTTGGCAATAATGACATGTATCTGGAAAAATTCATCGTGGAGCCACGACATATTGAAATCCAGATAATTGCAGATCAATATGGCAATGTGAGCCATCTTTCAGAAAGAGATTGCTCTATTCAAAGAAGACACCAAAAGCTCATAGAAGAGTGCCCCTCACCATTCATGACTGAAGATTTACGTCGTAGAATGGGGGAAGCAGCTGTAAAAGTGGCCAAGGCTGTCAACTACGAAGGTGTGGGTACAGTTGAGTGCCTGGTTGATAAAGACCGTAACTTCTATTTCATGGAAATGAACACCCGAATCCAGGTGGAGCACCCTGTAACGGAAGAGGTAATCAATTATGATCTAATACGAGAGCAAATAAAAGTGGCTGCGGGTATTGCTATCTCTGGTAAAGACTACGAGCCTAAAAAACACGCTATCGAATGCCGAATTAACGCCGAAGACCCTAACAACAATTTTATGCCAAGTCCGGGCGTGATTACTGATCTTCACAAACCTGGTGGCCACGGTGTAAGGGTTGACACGCATGTGTATGCAGGCTACAAGATTCCGCCAAACTACGATTCTATGATAGCCAAACTTATTGTGAGTGCCAATACTCGCGAGGAGGCTATTACCCGAATGGAACGTTGCCTGGAGGAGTTTGTGATAGACGGCGTAAAAACAACCATTCCTCTACAGCTCAAGCTTATGCGTGATCCCGATTTCAAAGCCGGAAACTTCACCACGAAGTTTATGGAGACCTTTGAAATCTAAGGGGTTACAATTTTCATTTTTCAATAGGCTGAATTAGTTATTCTGCTATCTTTGCACTCCATTTTTCGGATAGTACGCGAAAAAGCATTGTAAATGGATACTTTAAGCTATAAAACCAAGTCAGCCAACAAGGCATCAGTAGTTAAAAACTGGTATGTTCTTGATGCTGAAAATCAGACTGTTGGAAGGTTGGCTTCAAACCTTGCCAAGGTGATTAGAGGTAAGAATAAGCCTAGTTTTACTCCCCACGTAGACTGTGGAGATAAGGTGATTGTATTAAACGCCGACAAGGTTGTTTTCAGTGGTTCAAAAATGAACCAAAAGGAATACCAAACTTTTAGCGGATATCCCAGCGGTCAAAAGTCAATTGTGGCTAAAGACCTTATGGCAAAAAAACCAACCCAGGTTTTGTACAACGCTGTGAAGGGAATGCTGCCCAAGAACAAACTACAGGCTGTGGCCCTGAAAAACCTCATTTTGGTAGAAGGCACTGAGCACAATCACACTGCTCAAAAACCACAAAAACTCGAATTTTAATAACCAGCGATATGGATTACATAAACGCAGTAGGTAGAAGAAAGACATCAGTTGCCAGGATTTATCTAAAAAGTGGCAAGGGTGATATAGTTGTTAATGGCAAGGACTACAAAGATTTCTTTGCTCAGGAAAACATCTACCGAAATGTGACCCTTCCTTTGGAAGTGACTGAAACCGCAGGTCAGTTTGACATTAAAGTCAATGTTTTTGGCGGTGGTTTCAAAGGCCAGTCTGAAGCTATCAGACTTGGCATTTCAAGGGCTCTTGTTAAAGTTGATGAAGAGCACAAGCCCGCTCTTAAAGCTGAAGGATTCATGACGCGTGACCCTAGAATGGTTGAAAGAAAGAAACCAGGACAGAAAAAGGCACGTAAGAACTTCCAGTTCTCTAAACGTTAATCATTTACACAAAATAATGTCAAAAGTAACTTTAGAACAGTTGCTGGATGCAGGCGTTCACTTTGGCCATTTAAAGTCAAAGTGGGATCCGAATATGGCGCCCTACATCTTCATGGAAAAAAACGGGATTCACGTAATTGACCTGTACAAAACCATGAAGAAGATGGACGATGCCTGTGGAGCGATTAAGAATATCGCTAAATCCGGCCGAAAAGTCTTATTTGTTGCTACAAAGAAGCAAGCCAAGGAAATTGTCATTGAGACAGCCAACAGTGTAAACATGCCTTACGTGACCGAGAGATGGTTGGGTGGAATGTTGACCAACTTCGCTACTGTAAGAAAGTCTATCAAGAAAATGCAAACCATTGATAAAATGGAGCAGGATGGAACTTTTGGAAACATGGCGAAAAGAGAGCGTCTTACTCTTACAAGAGAGCGTGACAAACTGACCAGAGTTCTTGGTGGTATCCAGGACCTTACCAGAATTCCTGCGGCTTTGTTTATCATAGACGTAAAGAAAGAGCACATTGCAGTAGCTGAGTCACACAGACTAAGCCTTACATCTTTCGCAATGGTTGATACCAACTCTAACCCTAGATTGGTTGACTATGCGATTCCTGCAAACGATGACTCTACTAAGTCAATCGAATTGATTTCTTCTACACTACGCGATTCCATTGCTGAAGGATTGGAAGAGCGCAAGCGTTCAAAAGAAGAAGCAAAAGCGAAGCAAGACGCTAAGAAAAAAGAAAAAGAAAAAGCTGCTGAATCAGCTGAAAAAGCAGCCGAGTAACCACTCAATAAAATTTTAGTTCAAATGGGAATTACTGCCAGCCAGGTAAACGAATTAAGAAAAGCGACCGGTGCAGGAATGATGGACTGCAAAAAAGCGCTTACAGAGACCAACGGTGACATGCAAGCCGCTATGGACTTTCTTCGCAAAAAAGGTCAGAAAATATCTGACAAACGTGCGGACAGAGAAAGTAATGAAGGCGTTGTAATGGCCAAAACCACAGCTGATGGCTCAAAGGGTATCGTTGTAGAACTTAACTGCGAAACTGATTTCGTTGCTAAGAACGATGACTTTGTGGCTTACGCTGAGAAAATTGCTGAAGTGGCTCTTAACGGCTATCCAGCAGATAAAGAGGCCCTACTTGCACTTGAGCTTGACGGAGTGAGCATCAAGGATAGTATCCTTGACCAAATGGCCAAGATTGGTGAAAAATTAGAGATCTCTAACTTCCAACGTCTTGAAGCTGACAATGTAGTATCATACATTCACTCTGGAAACAAGATTGGCGTACTAGTAGGTCTTACTGTAAGTGGTGAAGCTGCTTCTGTAGCAGGTAGAGATGCCGCTATGCAAATTGCAGCTATGCGTCCATTGGCAGTGAGCAAAGACGGTATTGCACAAGATGTAATTGACCGTGAGCTTGCCATTGCTAAAGAGCAGATACAAGCTGAAGGAAAGCCTGCTGACCTTGCTGAGAAGATCGCCGCTGGTAAACTCAATAAGTTTTTCAAAGAGAACACTCTTTTGAGTCAAACCTTCGTTAAGGATCCTTCTCAAACCGTTGCTTCAATGTTGAAAGCAGTTGATGGATCACTAACCGTTACCGACTTCAAACGACTTGAAATCGGAAACTAGATTCTTGAAAACAATTCATTTGTATAGGGGAGCTTTTAAGCTCCCTTTTTTTGTGCCATAAAAAACCGCCAACAGCATTGCACCATTGGCGGCCGATAGGGATTCACTATTGCACCTATCTAGGTTAGACGCTTCAATACACTGAAGCAATCACAAAACTAAGTGTATACCTTGGCGAAATTGCTAAAGTTTCTAACACTAAAATTGCCCTTTGGTTTTAGTATTCTATTGCCATAGTCTTTCTTTGCGCAGCAAATCATATTCATGAAATTTAGTCGGGTACTTCTTAAGCTTAGTGGCGAAGCCTTAATGGGTAAAAAAGAGTTTGGAATTGAATCGGATGCTCTTAGGCATTATGCGCAAGAGATTAAGAGTATTGTTGACCTGGGCATTCAGGTAGGTGTTGTCATTGGAGGTGGCAATATTTTCAGAGGCATGCAAGCAGCAGAAGATGGACTTATTGAAAGAGCTCAAGCCGACTATATTGGAATGCTTGCTACCGCAATGAATGGAATGGCTCTGCAAGGAGCCTTGGAGGGTATTGGCGTATATACTCGTCTGCAAACAGCTATTTCCATTGCAGAAGTAGCCGAACCCTATATCAGACGTCGTGCCGTACGACATATGGAGAAGGGAAGAGTTGTAATTTTTGGCGCGGGTACGGGTAATCCTTACTTTACTACAGATACTGCTGCTGCCCTTAGAGCTGTTGAAATAGGAGCAGATGTGCTATTGAAAGGCACTAAAGTAGATGGTATCTATACCGCTGATCCTGTAAAAGATCCTGAAGCTGAGAAGTACGAGGTTATTTCATTTGATGAAGTTTACGAGAAACGACTAAATGTAATGGACATGACTGCCTTCACCATGTGCCAGGAAAACAAAATGCCAATCGTCGTATTTGACATTAATACCAAAGGCAACCTGTTACAACTGGTAAAAGGTGATGCTATAGGTACGGTTGTATCTATTTAAGTCGTTCGCTGTTTTCAAAAGAAGCCCAGCTGATAGGTAATTAGCATTGGGCTCACTTGCATATTTTCATACCCCTGCAGCACTCCGGCGTTGCTATTACCTACCAGACTCGATATTCTGTATTGAACGTTGAGGGCATGTTGCTCATATCCCAGCGTAAAACTCAGGCCATAAGTCCAATTGGTATTGGTACCAAAACCTACAATACTGCTTGTTTGGGTCTCTCTGGTAGCTCCGGGAAGTATATAACGCTCCTTGATTCGATTGTCCAGAACATAGCCCACAAATGCTTCAGAGGATATGTACAGTCCCATTCGGTTTCCCCGGTTTGGATCGAGATTAACGCGAGGCCCTAGCCCGAATTCACTCATCAACCACTTGCTTCTGCGATAAGTAAATTCAAACCCCTGGCTGTTGTTCTCAAGCAAGCTGTAATTATTATTAAATCCCGATAGCCGACCATCGGCCACCAAGGCAAACACATTACTCAGTTTGTGCTTATAAAAGAAACCCCAGCTCCACGCCATTCCGGCCCCTTCAGACACAAGCTGTGGGTCAAAAGAAAGTCCGATTCCCAGTCGTGCCGAGAAAAAGGAAGTTCTGTTATAATAGGACATTCGCTCTTCAGAGTCAAGGGGCTGCACGCTGTCAATATGCTCTTCAATTAAAACCGTTTGTGCTTGTGCTACTCTGGCGAGTGCAAACAACAGCAATAGCAATGGTAAGATGCGTTTCATTGTTGAACTATATAGGTTTGAGTAGTGCCTTCAAAATGAACCATTACTTCGCTCCCAGTATCATAGTCCGCCATGCTGAGAAGCCGGCCCTCAGGAAAAACATCCCGATAACATCCGTAAAAAATCAGCTTTCCCTCCTTGTTTTTTACATGCACGTAAACGTTCAGTTTTTTCAACCTGACTTCATCAGGCTCATCCCTTCTATTTGTGTCTAAAAGGCTTATGTACAAGGCTTCATTCTTATACTCAATAACAAAAGGAACTGGCATATACGTCTTCTCATTTTCAAGAACTTTACCAGCCAACGGAATTCCATAGCCATGAGCGAAATCAAAATAAGGATATAGGTGACCACTTTCCTGAAGCTTTTGAAACAACTGGTGTTGATCATATTCAGGAAATGCCTGTAACATACAGGCTACAAAACCTGCTACTAAGGGAGAAGCGAACGAAGTACCCTTGCTAATTACTAAGCCATTGAAACGATCTGGAACAATCACTGAACCGTAGGCACACACATTTGGCTTGAGTTTATATTCAGCATTGGGACCAAAAGAGCTGAAACCAATATGGGCATCCGTATAAGGATCTACCCCTCCAACGGCAACTACACTGTCCACATCGGCCGGTGCCGAAATATATTTCCAACTATTGTCTCCTTCGTTTCCAGCAGACACCACCACTACTATTCCTTTTCTAAAAGCCATCTTAGCGGCGCGTGATACCAATGCTGTCCTACCATCCATGTCACTTACCTGATAGCGCCTTCGAGTATACCCCAGGGAACTGTTAATGACATCAGCACCATGCTTATCTGCCCATTCAGCTGCAGCCAACCAATACTCTTCATCCGCAGTCGCTTCAGATAATATGCGCTCACTTCGGGCCAAAAGGTATTTAGCTTCCGGGGCCATGCCTAGAAACGTATTGTCTTCAACATCCACTCCCCCAAGGCAAGCAGCTACGGCAGCACCATGTCCACTACCTCTGTACGCGTTGTCATCATTTCTTACAAAATCCCAGGTTTTGAGCACATCCATGTGTTCGTAGGCCTGGTTGGCCTTCATTCCAGTAAATCCAGCGTCAATAATGGCCACAATTACACCTCGCCCGTTTATTTGCTCTTTTGCAAACACGGAGGCTTCCATCCGCTCCGTCTGAAAAAATTTGAGAGCTTCTGAGTATGTGGCAAAACTTGAATCAATAATCGAAAGGTGTGCATCCAGTTGTTGGGGACGTTCTATCCGCTTCACAAAAGGCAATGAACTCAGTTGGGCTATATCCCCACTGGTATGTATGCACAACATATTGAACCATCGAGATACTACTGTAATACTATCAACGCGCCTCGCAATTTGTTCTATATAATCGGAGCGCACCGGAAGATCACTTTTTTGTACTAAGGGTAAATCACATCTCTTCCTTCTCTCCAGCGTGTTAACATGAAAATAGCTGTATGGATTCAAGTGTTCTCCATCCTTGTCTGTAAGATATAAGTAGTACTTCTCCGCCTTAAGCGAAAACAAGTGGAGTAAAAAAAGGAAGAGTAAGCTTCCTTTACGCATTGGCCATTTTTAGAACGGGTAAAATACCATTCACGATAAACTGTACACCAATACACATGGTAATGAATCCCATTATCTTGGTTAGTGCTTCTAAACCAGACTTACCCAAAATTGGAAGGGCCTTGGCCGAATACCTGAACGAAATGAACACCGTAAATGCTACCACAAGAATTGATATGCCAATGAGAAGGTAATTCATTGTAGAAGTGGCCTTGGTACTCATACTTATAACTGCTGCCATAGATCCCGGCCCTGCAAGAAGTGGAATGGCCAATGGGGTTAGGGAAATGTCCTTTTTGGTGATTCCTTCAGATCTTGACTCCTTGGAAAGGTTGGGCTTTTCAAGCGTATTTAGCAAAAGAAAACCAGCGCGCAGAATCACAATGCCACCTGCAATGCGCACACCTTCGAGACTTATAGCAAAGAACTTCAAAATGAACGATCCAGCCAGCAAAAAGCCTATAAGTATCAACACCATCATCACAGAAGACTTTCGAGCCATCAGTTCCCTATGCTTCTTATCTGAATCAACAGTAAGTGCCAAGAAAACGGGCATGGTGCTAATAGGATTGACCACCGAAAAAAGGGTGGCCAATGAACCTAAGAGATACATCCCGTATTCGTTAATCATGCGGCAAAAATAGGCGCTTTCAACAAGTATGTAGAAAGCCGGCCAACGCGCATATTAGTCTACCAAAAACTCCTGAGAAATACTGAGTCCTGAATTGAGCGTAACAACTGCCATATACACGCCGCTTCGCAACTGATCTGTATGCACTATACGCTCTCCTTCAAGCTCCTGCTCGCTGCACATGCGTCCATCAAGTCCATAAATACGCAGTACATAGGACTCCTGCTCCAGCCAATCACCACCAATGAAAAAGCTTCCTTTATTCGGATTGGGATATAATTCCAAAGTTGGCTTATCGACGTACCCATTAGCAATGGCGTCAAACAGAATAAAGTCGGGTTCATAAAACAATAAACCTCCTCTTCTACCTCCTACCAGAAGTTCATGTAGGCCATCCCCATCTAAGTCTGCTGTGCTTAATTGTGTATTTGAACCAAGGTCTTCTCCAGCATACCAATCCGTTAAGTCGTTATGAATAACCCGTGTTGATGGAAACTTCTTTCTTGACAGGTCGATATCGTCATAATAAAATACACCACCTCCTGAGGCGGCCACCATTAATTCGTTCTTGTCATCATCATCAAAATCTCCAATTACAGGTGTGGCATACCCACCTAAACTATCTGTATGCAACTCAATACCTCCAAAGGTTGAGTCCTTCAGTATTAAAGTATCATTTACCCATTCGTAGTAACTCAGGAAGCCAAGTTCGTCTCCCACTAGCAAATCGTTCTTTCTATCGCTGTTTAGGTCAAATACCTGAGGCGCACTCTGACCGCGAACATCCACTTTCATAAAAACAGTACGTTTTGGGCGAAAATCTGCAGCTAAATGTGGGGCGTTTTTGTTTGAAAAAAAGGTGATTCGCCCCCTGAGCGTTCCTAACAAGAGGTCTATGGTACCGTCATTGTTGGCATCACCAAAGGCATGTGAAAAGGAAACAAGTCCAAGCTTACTAAGTCCTAAATAGTCGTTGTCTTTAAATTTAAAGGATGCCTGAGACGATGATCCAGTGTTTTCGAATAGCACTATCCGATAAACCACACTATCTATTTGATTCTCAATTTGAGGTAAAGGCGCTCCTACAAACAGATCCTGATCACCATCGCCATCGTAGTCAAAAAATTGCGGTCTGGAAAACTCCCCAAGGTCCAGCATATCCTTTTGCAAGAAACCATATTCCTCAAGTCTGAAATCAGGCTTATTGTCTTTTCCGTAATTCTTGTACAGCCAGGTATTTACTGTTGAGAAGGTGCCTTTAGAATGTGACGGTGCCAAAAGCAGGTCTCTTACTCCATCGTTGTCTACATCAAGGTAATTGAGTGAGGGAAAGACCGAAACATCAAAAGACTCAGGCTTGGGATACTCTGGATAGGCAGCAATAATGGTATCTCTATTGTGTCCACTGCTACTCTTGGGATTCCATCCGTTTTCAAGTAGTGTGACATATTCATAGTCTACGTCGGATAGTAGAATATCCATATCCCCGTCTTCATCACTATCTAATGCAAGCATGTTAGATCCCTGGTGCCTATTACTTCCCTGTGCTTTGTCAAACAAACAGGTAGGAGCAAATCTTATTAAATGTGTACTGTCTTCTTCTTGAAACCTTCCCCAACAATCAGTTGCTACCAAAAAATCAAGAGTATCCGCATTCCCATGCAATTCAACACCCTGATTTTGATAGAAGGTTACATTGGCTCCAGCATTATCAAAGGTCAAAATATCCATATCTCCATCTCCGTCAATATCTTCAATTACGGGAATGTCATTGGTGATCACTCTGACGGAATAATCGAAGTTGCCATCGCGATATTTCAACTCCTGCGCTATTAGCTCGAAGCTTACACCTTGAGCATCCGAAACATTCTTATAAACGCTTAAAGCTGCTCCTGACGATGCATAAGTGAACAGATCCTTCTTGCCATCGTGGTTGTAATCGTAAGTGATAATCCAGGCATATAGATCAGGAATGTAGTCCGCGTACCGGTTGTCAAAATGATAGCTAACGGCTCCATTTTGCTTGGTAGCAATAAAAACACTTAGTTCATAATTTGAATAGTCAATGGCTAGTATGTCTTCTAAACCATCATTGTTCATATCAAGCCCAGCGAATCGCGGGTATAACATTCCACCGCTAAACGCCTTGCTCAAGCGTTCATTATTTTCATTGAGCACTTCAGGCCCCAAAGCTTGTCTCCAAACGAAGGTTGAATCTTGCGCCGTACAAACGCTGGAAAGAAGAAACACTGTTAGAAAGTAAAAAACGGCTTTCATTGGGCTATTTTCAAATACACAATGAAAATAAGTCTATAGGAGTATAAATATCCCTTATACTCTCCTATTCAGAATAGTTAATATGGGAGCCAACTTTATAAGGCAAAGAGTTTAAGATTGGTCTCCTCGTCGTGACCTTCTTCTTCCAAACTTCTTCACTACTGGTGGTTTGCTTTCTTCTGAAGGAGTTTCAGACTCGTCCTTGACGGTTTTATTCTCGGTTTTAGGTTTATCACTTTTTTTCCTTGATTTGAACACGGCCACTTGCGGTGCTTCCTGCTCAGCTCTATTCTCCAGATCAGAATCTGGTTTGGCAACTGGAGCCTTTTTAGGCTTCTTAAAGCTTGCTCGTTCTAATGGTACTTCCTGCTCCTTAGTCTTGGGAGCCTTGAGTGGCTTTTTTAATGCAGGGATTTCACTTTCTGACATTTCTGAAGATGCACCGTCATCAGGAGTGTCCTTTTTAACAGGAATGCGCTTTCTCGTCCTCTTTTTAGCAGGTTGGTCGTCCGTGGATATCCCAGATTCAGTAACTACCTTTTCATCAGTTTTCTTCGCAGTGGAAAACGCTCGTTTTGATGAACTGGCTCCTTTGCTCTCCTTCTTCTTCCTTGAAGGCTTAACCCTGGGCTTATCGCTTGAGAGAATGTCCAACTCTACTACACGTTTTTCCATATCGCATTGGACTACACGCACCTGTACTTCCTGTCCAAGGCTATACGATTTCCCTTTATTGTGCCCCACTATACGGTAATTGTCTTCATCAAAGTAATATGTATCGTCAATCATATTACTGAGTCGAACACCGCCTTCGCACTTATTGCTTAGCTCCACGAACAAAGTATGATCTGTAACGCCACTTACTATTCCGTCAAACTCATCGCCCACAAACTGCTGCATGTACTCTACCATTTTGTATTTAGTAGAATCTCTCTCAGCTTCTTCTGCTTCTATCTCCATCATTGAGGAGTGCTTGCACTGACTTTCCAACCAGTCTCCATCGGCTTCTCCTTTACCATCTAAGTACTGAGCCAGCAGGCGATGGACCATAACATCAGGATAGCGACGAATGGGTGATGTAAAATGCGTGTAATGATCAAAGGCCAATCCGTAATGCCCGTTGTTCTGGGTAGTGTACTTCGCTTTAGACATGGAACGAATGGCCAGTACCGACAACATATTATACTCTGGCTTCCCTTTGCATTCGGTCAGTAGTCGGTTAATCTCCTTTGAGGCTTCTTTGTTTCCTACAAGCTGTACGTCATAACCAAATCGGCGTGCCATTGTTTGAAGCCCTTCCAGCTTCTTCTCGTCAGGGGCATCATGCACCCGATATACGAATGGTGGTGGTGTTTTCGCCTTTACAAAACGTCTATAGTTTTCTGAGACCTCTCTGTTTGCCATAAGCATAAACTCTTCAATGAGCTTATGGGCATCCTTGCTCACCTTGATAACAATATCTGTTGGATGGCCTTCTTCGTCCAGTTTAAAGCGCATCTCTTCCCTATCAAAAGCAACAGCACCATCTTTAAAGCGTTTGGCTCTTAAGAGCTTAGCCAGACGGTCAACAGTGTTTATTTCTTCTGCTAAATCACCTTCCTTAGTTTCAATACGTTCCTGGGCTTCTTCATATGTAAAACGCCTATTGGAGTGAATCAGGGTTCTACCAAACCAGCGATCTTTAACAACTCCTGCTTCGTCCATTTGGAAAACAGCCGCAAAACAGCACTTGTCTTCATTAGGCCTCAGTGAGCAGATTTCATTTGACAATCGCTCAGGAAGCATTGGAATTACCCTATCTACCAAATAAACTGAGGTAGCTCTGCTTTGTGCTTCCTTATCAATGGTACTCATAGGCCGCACATAATGGCTTACATCAGCAATGTGCACACCTATTTCATACAGCCCATTGTCAAGCTTTTGAAAGGACAGCGCGTCATCAAAATCCTTTGCATCCCATGGGTCAATGGTAAACGTAAGCACGTTTCTCATGTCTCTTCGGGCCGCAACATCTTCTTCGGTAATTTCATCCCTTATATTGCTGGCAGCCGCCATTACCTCAGGTGGGAAATCCAATGGAAGGTTATGCTCCAACATAATAGCATTCATTTCACTACTATGATCGCCAGGGCGCCCCAGTACTGCTTTTACAGAACCAACAGGGTTCTTTTCCTCCGGATTGTAATTAATCAGTTTTATAGCCACCAAGTCACCATCCTTTGCACCACCAGTTTGACTTGGTGGAACAAAGAAGTCTATAGTCATTTTACGGTGTGTTGGTACAGCAAATGCAAACTTGTCGTTCATTTGAAGGATACAAACGTATAGGTCGCGTCCTCGCTTAACTACCTTTTCAATAGCTCCTTCGGGCCTTCCGCCCTTCCCTTGTTTGGTGAGCTTTACTTGTACAGTATCTCCGGGTAAGGCATCAAGTAAGCGTCGGTTAGGGACAAAAACGTCCTGATCAAAACCATCAACAATTACAAATCCCGCACCGGTTCTCGCAATATCAATAATGCCTACAACGGCATTCTCCCTTTCTGTTTTTACTTCGCCTTTAAACTTTACTCTTGAATGGCCTTCCGCCTCTAAAACTCTCTCATGTAACAATTGGCCTACTGCATTTTCCAAATGAATGGAGTCTGTCGTAGAAGTGATTCCTAGTTTAGATCGTAGCTGCTTTAAATTAAAAGGCTTATTCGGTTGTGTTTTCAAATAAGCAAGAAGATCTTTTCTTATCCTATTCTTGGCCTTCTTCGGGCCATTTTTCTTTTTACTCAATTAAATCGATTATGTTCAATAAATACGCTTCTAGATGGTATTGCCTGCAAGGCATTTGGTATCTACTTTAGCACTTCTTTCTTTCGAAAAAGCTCTCTAAAGGTTTCGAATTCGCGCTTCAAAAATACGCCTAGTCCGTAGGTATTGCTATTATATGCGGTAACGTTTGCCGGGTTGTTCGTTTGCCGCTGAAAAACGAGGATTTTCACCGTTCCATCCGGCGCCACCTTGTACGCAATTTCCTTGTTCGGACTGTAACCATTCTGAAACTCATAGGTATAGTTTAGACTCACTCTGTCGTTAAACAGGGTAGTAGATAGCGCCAGTTCCAGTTCGCTTTGGGTCAATACCACACCATCACTCTCATAGGCACTGCGATAGTTGAGGTTCACCTCAATATCGTCACTAATGGAGCTTAGCCAATAGGTAAGTTGGTTTGAAATAAGATCTCCCAAACCTGCATTTACACTGGACCCAAAAATATCAGCACTTGGGGCTCCTGTGGAGTAAACAGGCATGAACCTATTGAGCACCAATAGGCTCACCACCTGCTTGGTAAGCTCTTCTTCACTTAACTGCATGTTGTCCAACTCTCGTTGCAACGAGGCTACATCGGCTCCGCCTTCGTCAATAAACTCGAAATCAAGGCTTATCTCAGGCCTTAACAATGATCCTTTAAGGTCGGCAAAGGCTATTACGGAAACGGGAGTATTGTATTGCTCAAGCCTGGAAGCATCGTATTGGGGAATTGCTTTTGCAAGATTGTAGGCATTTGCCTTCAAATAATAGTTGGCCCTTATATCGATTAAAGCATTGTAAGGATCACCCACCCATGACACTTTGCTTCCATTCTCTATTTCAAACCGTTTATTGATCAGGTCAAAGGCAGTAAAAAGGTAATTACCTTGCTCAATAACATAATCTCCAAACATTTGAAACTCACCCGTAGGGCTCAATCCAAGGTTGATTCGCCCATTTCCGCTGGCTTTAATGATGTCCCCTAATTTCTTATCAAATATGAGCTGGGTTTCAGCCTTTGGGGTCACGTTAATATTCAGGTCAAGTGAAAAGTCAGTTTCAGCAACCTGATACTCTGAAGCCTGCTCACTGCCGTTTACAAATCGGATGAATGACTCTTGAGAGTAACCCTGATCTTCCTGAATAGGTAAGAAAAACTTTGTCCCTTCTTCTGTGGTAAGATCGCAAGACACCTTAGCCGTTAAAATGGGGCCTTCAAAACGACTGGTGCCAGTAGCATAGAACTGTCCATAGTATAGTTCGTTATCATCTTCTTCTGTATTAAGCACCGTAAAATTCTCCGCTGTTAAGTCAATATCTAAATCAAAACGGCTCATGTTGTCATGGACTATTTTCCCGACGGCAATAGCCCTTTCACCTCGACCATCGGTGAGAACTGTCTTATCGAAGTGAATATTCATACTATTCACAACAAAAGTGTCCTGTAGTCTATAATTGGTTCCAAGGTAGTCCACGTGCATTCCAGTATTCTGTAAGGATAGCCAACCGTTCAGCTTTGGGTCTTGAAAGCTCCCCTTAAACCTTAAGTTACTTGAAACAGTACCTGTAAGATCCGAAACTATGCCTTCAGCGAGCACTCCAAAATGTGCATTTGGAACATCATTCATTGTAAAGAACAGATCAAAACTGGGGTCATCAGAGTATCGAACTCCACCATTTACCTTCAACAATTCCTTACCTGTGGATGCTTGAATAGTACTGTACAGCTTCAGAGCATTTCCTTCTGTATCAAAGGTGCTCTCTACATTAATCGCTCCTATGTCAAGCCCTCGAAATTCAATAGGACTTGTTACAAGAGACGCTTCCACTACCGGAAAGTTACCATCTTGATTCACATGCCCATTCCCGTTAACAGTCCCACTGGCAACTTTAAAATAGTCAGGTAAAAATGGGGTAAAGTTACCTAGGTTGAGCTTGCTTAGAATGTAGGTAAAATCATAGGAACCGTCTATTGCAGCAAAACCGTTGGCAACGATGCTCTGCTCCAATTGACTCAAAGTCAAATTACTAAAAGAAAAGACATTGTTCGCATTCCAATGAATGCTATCACAATTAAGAGAAAAGCTGTCGCCTACAAAACGAAGCTCACTACTATCAATGCTTAAGGTAGTGGTGGTTAAGGCTGAGTAGGCTAGTTTATGCGACAAATCAAAACCCAACAATGTATCATTTAGTCTTCCCTGATGCTGTATGTACATGAAACTGCTATCATTTGAGAGAGATAGTTGGTAGGACTCCACAAACACACTGTCATAACTCAACATATCCAGTTCTACACCTCCTTTCAAATCATGTCCAGTTCTCTCAAGCTTCAATGAAGGTCTTGAGAAATGAACGTCTGCTACTTCAAACTCCGGGGCACTGGCTTCTATTTTTAGGATTTCGGATGAGTCATTAATTGTCATTTCCAGTTTAGTACCTCCGTAAACTTCTATTTCAGGTAAAAACGAGTTGATTACTTCAGGGCTAAGAATTCTGGCCCTGGCCACCAAAAAATCATGCTGCTTTGTAGCTTTTTCCAAGCCCATATCCTTTGGCAAAAGTCCAATACCGTAGTTCAACAAGCTTTCTCCAACATCCTTTAAGTACAATGAAGTTTCGATACTGGCCGTAGCAATGTCAGAATTCAGGGTCCATCGCTTACCACCCGGTATGAGTCTTCCATTGATATTGGTCTCTCCTGTAGTGTATTCTTCACCGTTTATCTCAACGTATAAATTCCTGGTAAATATTTCACCAACGAAATTGTCAATATTGCTTCCCTCAAAGTTCATTTGAGTGAGAGTTCTAAGCTGAATGCTATCCTCTGTGAGATGGAGTTCACCTAAATCAAGATTCTCCACGTTAGCCTTTATGTCAATCCGAGGCAATTCACCTGAAAAGTCAATCTTTCCTTGAACATCGAGGTAGGCATTGGGATCAACTGATACCAGGTCGCCATTAAAATAATAATTGGCAACGTCGCCATTGATCTTCATATCGCGATAATCATAGCCGCGAAATTCAAAATGAGTTACTTCGCTAAGAAGGCTCCCTTTGAGGTTTGCTTTTGAATCTCCCAACACATCAATCTCCGAAGCCAGATTTACTTTACCGAGTTCACTTTCATTCAAGAACTCTCCCAGATTAAACTCCACAAGACTCAAATGCCCCGAATAATGGTTATTAGCCCCCTCTTCGAACAACTGAATAGTACCATTGGCCTTGGCCACTCCAATTAAACTGGATGCTTGCGCGGTAACGTGAAAACTATCCATACGCCCTTCAAAACTTCCTTGTGCTGTTACTTCCCCTAAAGCACTCAATTGGGTTGGGACCGTCACTCCACTCAACTGTTTTTCAATATCTCCCACTCTTAACCTCGAGTCACGAACGTTAGCTTCTATAAAAGTCTTGTCAATATTGGGTAAGCCCTGAATATGTACATCCCCTTCCAAATATGTTTTTTCACTTGCTGATAGCTTAAGACTATCCATTTTAAAATCGCTTAAAGCCCCCACTGCAATACCGGTAATGTCATAGGCCTTACCAATGCTCAAAGCTCCTTCTGAAAAATAAGCCAGGTCTTTGGTATGTATTTGGCCTTGATCAATGTAGGTCCAAATATTCACGGAATCATTGAAGTTGCTCCATGCCTTCCAGTTAGTAAAGTCAAAATTGATGTCCCCCCGCAGCCTGCCTTCATTGGTCATCAAATCAAGGTCTATCCAAGAGAAACTCGTCTGAGTAATCAGCATATCAGCGGTTAAGCTTTTAACCAAAAAACCAGAAGACTCTCTTACACTAAAATGGTTGAGCTTGGCGCGAACTACTTTGGATATTCTAATGGAATCAAGCACTCCGTTAATACCCGATGTATGCAATCTGTAGAAATCTATACCGTACTCATCCTTTTTCCTGAATGGCCCTTTATTGTAATCAGCATAGCTAAAGGTTCCTTCTTCAAAAATGAGCTTTCGAACCTGCACATTTTGAATACTACTCTTGGTACTTCCGTTAGACTTCAACTTGAATGTGTATTCGTAATTGTACCCTGAGTCCCCTTCGTACTGCTTCATATTGGCTTCAAAATGACTCAGTATGGCTTGATCAATAAGGATTACTGAATCTTGAACCGGCGGCCAAACAGGGGTGAGTCGAAGAGCTTCAGCCTTAAATAAAAGACTGTCCTTGTGATCATATATGATCAAATCGCTTAATAAAACCCTTGGCGGCAGCTGTAATTCAATAGAACCCACGCTGGCATTTTCAGCAACATATTGCTTGAGCAGTGTATTTCCAGCCCTATTCACAAAATCACGCCCGAACTGGGTATTTGAAAGCGCATAAAACATCACGGAGCCTACAAAGAGAAAGCCAACTGGTAGGTACAGCAACAGGAGCCACCACCTACGCCTTTTTTTCGCACTTTTGCGCTCTATTTTATCGTTTTCTGACAATCCGTTCAAAGTTTAAAAAATAAACAGTCTTGGCTGCAAATCCAACCATTCTCGCCATTGAATCTTCTTGCGACGATACTGGAGCAGCTGTGCTCTATGAAGGCAAAATTCTTTCCAACGTGATCTCAAGCCAAAAGATTCACAGTGAACATGGTGGAGTTGTTCCTGAGTTGGCTTCACGCGATCATCAAAAGAATATTGTTTTTGTAGTGAATCAAGCTTTGAAAAAGGCCCAAAAGGAGCTTTCTGACATCGATGCGATTGGTATTACCGCTGGCCCTGGACTTTTAGGATCTCTTCTGGTAGGCATGAGCTATGCCAAAGGGTTGTCTTTGGCCAGAAATATTCCTCTCATAGAAGTTAACCATTTAGATGCCCACATTTTAGCACACTTTATAGACAGTCCACAGCCAGAACTGCCCTTTATGTGCCTTCTTGTTTCCGGTGGACATACCAGAATAGTATTGGTAAAAAAACCGCTTGAACACGAAATTATTGGTGGGACCATCGATGATGCTGCAGGAGAAGCATTTGACAAAGGAGCCAAAATCATGGGACTGCCCTATCCTGGTGGCCCTATTGTAGATCAACTTGCAGGCAATGGCAATGCCGAGGCTTTTCCTTTTAACAAGCCCAAAGTAAAAGGCTATGACTACAGTTTTAGTGGTTTAAAAACAGCACTACTGTACTTTTTGCGCGATCAACTCAAAACCAACGAGGATTTCATAGAAAACAACATCAATGACCTCTGTGCTTCCTGGCAGAAAACCATTGTTGATTATTTGATCGTGAAACTGGAAAAAGCAGCGGTGGACCACAATGTGAAGCATGTTGGAATTGCTGGCGGTGTTGCGGCCAACAGTTATTTGCGAACTAGCCTGCAAAATCTTGGAGAACGCAATGATATACGCACCTACATTCCAGACTTTCAATACTGCCTTGACAATGCCGGAATGATTGCCAAAGTGGCTGAGTATAAATTTCACAGAGGTGAATTTGCCGGGCTTGATTTAGTGCCCTTTACAAAGTCACATTAGCCATTTAAGGTTCTTTACTCTATTGGCTTCTAAAGCCATATTTACCTTTTGTAGTTTTTCCTTCTCAAATTTTAACAGTAGCAAGTCGCACTTTTGATGCGCATCGTAGGTTTGTACCCTACACAGCATTGCAACATGACCTATAAACTGATAGAAAAAGTAGCTGAAGACAAAAAGGAATTGGTAATTCCTTTTTCAAAATACCTCCTGGATAATGGGCTTACCGTAATTCTTCATGAAGACAGGCACGACCCTTTGGTGCATGTTGACCTTACTTATCATGTAGGATCAGGACGGGAGGAAGTAGGTAAAAGCGGGTTTGCCCACTTCTTTGAGCATATGATGTTTGAAGGTTCAAAACATGTGGGAAACAATGATCACTTCAAGTTTATTTCAGAAGCCGGAGGTACTTTAAATGGAAGTACCAATAGAGATAGAACCAACTACTACGAAACCTTACCTAAAAACCAATTGGAACTGGCTCTTTGGCTGGAAAGTGACCGAATGGGATTCTTGCTTGAAGCGGTTACTCAGGAAGGTTTTGAAAACCAACGCAGTGTCATTAAAAACGAGAAGGCACAACGCTATGAAAACCAACCCTATGGCATGATGAGCCAAGTGAACCAAGAACACTTGTATCCTCAAAACCATCCCTACTCCTGGACGACCATAGGCTACACTGAAGACCTTGACCGCGTTACCACCGATGACTTAAAGGAGTTTTTTGCAACCTGGTACGGTCCTAATAATGCTGTGCTTACTATAGGAGGTGATTTAGTGGCCGAAGAAGCGATTGAGTTAGTAGACAAATACTTTGGCAGTATTCCTCGCGGTCCTGAAATTCCCGAATCAGATTATAAACCTTTCTCGCTGGAGAAAACCAAATACATCTCTTATCAGGATAAAGTGCGTTTTCCAATGCTCGAAATCACATGGCCCACCGTACCCATGTACCATGAGGATGAAGCTGCGCTGGACGTATTAGGTGATCTTCTTGGAAATGGCAAAAATGCGCTCCTTTACAGTGAATTTGTAAAAACACAAAAGGCTGTTCAAGTCTTTGGAAGTCATTATTGCTATGAGGGCGCTGGTGAGTTCAGGCTGGGTGTATTCGCTTACCCCAACCAACACATGGCAGATATAGAAGCTTCCATTAAGTCCATCTTAAAGGAAATTGCTGAAAGCGGCATCAAGGCAGAAGAAGTGGAACGTGCCAGGGTAAAATACTACTCACAAATACTGTATGCTCTTGAAAGCGTAAAGAACAAGGTAAGCCGTTTGGCAGCCTACCAAACTTTTGCTCCTTCAGCTGATTTTGTTGAGCAAGATGCCAGACGGTATAAGGAAGTAACTGTGGAAGACGTTATGCGCGTATTCCATAAGTATGTCTATCAAAAGAACTGTATCAACCTTAGTTTCTACGATACACAGCATAAAGACCTCTTGCCTGCCCCTGATAACAGTGTATATGAACGTACCGGACTAGAACATATTAGGCATACTGACGGAACAGTGACGTCGTTAAACATTCAGGAGGACTTTGACCGGTCCCGAAAACCTGAAGGTGGTCCTTCACCTACCGTTACTATTCCTCATTTGTATGAAAGCAGTTTTGCCAATGGGCTAAAGCTAATGGGAACTACCAATAATGAAAGTCCTACTATGAGCATGGAATTGAACTTTCATGGGGGTAGTATCACTGACCCATTGGGCCAATCGGGTCGGGCTGCTGTTTACAGTAGAATGGTACGAGAGTCTGGCTTGCATTTGACTGCTGAAGAAATGAGCGCTCGCTTAGAGTCTCTTGGTTCCAGTATTATGGCAAGCTCCCACAAAGAAGATTTCAGTATATCCGTAAAGTGCCTCACTGAAAACTTCCTGGACACCATGGAACTTTTAAAGGAAGTGGTCTTTTATCCTGCCTTCAAGGAAGATGAGCTTGAAAGGATAAAAGCAGAACAAAAGGAATTGCTGGCTTTTCAAAACGACGAAGCTGATGTATTGGCCAATAGAGCTTTTTACGAAGCGGTATATGGAAAGGACCATCCAATAGGCAGGCCTGGAAGTGGTCGTATGGAAGACACTGATAACATTAACCGCGATAGCCTCTTATCGTACCAACACGACATTATAAACCCTGAGAACTGCCTGCTTGCTGTAAGCGGAGACCTGGACCAAAACACTCTTGAAAAAGGAATTGATTTTCTTATTTCAGACTGGGAGCGGGGCGCTACCCAAACAATTGAAATGCCAGCCCCTGACTTCTTAGGCAAAGGTCAAATACTGGTAAGCCATAAAGAAGGAGCGGCACAAAGTGAAATTCGGATTGGATACCCAGCTATGCCTTACTCGGCCACAGGTGACTTCTATAAGTCAGTGATAATGAACTACCCTTTGGGCACTGCGTTTAACAGCAGAATCAATCTGAACCTGAGAGAAGATAAAGGCTATACCTATGGTGCCAGATCCTATTTCTTTGGAGGAAAGTACAATGGTCCTTTCATTGCAACGGCCGCTGTAGGGGTAGATGTAACGGCACAAGCTGTAAAAGAATTCATGTATGAAATGCGAAACTATCGTGACAATGGCATTACTCATGAAGAGCTTGAATTTACCAAAAGCAGTATCCTTAGGAGAGATGCCTTGAAATACGAAACCAATTCTCAGAAAGTGTCCCTGATGCTTAAGATGTTGCGATTTAGTTTAGTTAAGGATTTCGTGGAATCACAGAAAGAGATATTGGCTAATATCGCGCCATCAGAACTCAATGCATTGGCAAAACAACACTTGCCACTTGAGGAGATGGTAATTGTAGTAGCAGGAGATAAAAATAAGATTGTGGAACCTCTTATTGCCCTTAATTTGGGTAAAGTTGTTGTATTGGAATCTAGTCAAGGTATTAAAGCCTAAAACGTTATGAAGGTACTATCACTGTCAACCCTTATGCTATGTGCTGGCTTCTTTCTCCTTTCCAGTCAGGATTTGGAGAAACCAGCTACCATTAGTTACGACCTGGAGTACCTTGACAATAATGAGATCAATGTAGTGGTAACCATTGACCTGGAAATGGGATGGCATGTTTACGGACTTACGCCAAAGGAAAATGGCCCGGTTCCTGCGACACTTGAAATATATGACACCACCGCATATCAATCCGTAGGAGATGCATTTGCACGTACCGAAGCCATCCACAAAATGGATAATGCCTTTGGAGTGGAGCTTGAGTACTATGAAGACCAGGCTGTTTTTGTACAAAAAGTGAAACTCAATGAGGCAGTTACAGAGCTGCAATTTTCATTTGAATATCAGGTTTGTGACGACTGGATGTGTTTGAAGCCAGATTGGCTTGATGAAAGCGTAGTGCTAAAAAAGAACTTCTTTAAACCGATTTCAAATGATAAAGGTGCAGAAGCACCTAAAACGGACAACTAAACTTTGAACTCTACAAATTTTCTATAATAATTCATTTAAGCCCATGACTACTCTAAAGGCATTATTTGCTGTCTTACTGGTATCAGTTTCGTTCCAGTCTTATGCGCAGTTTGACGATCCCATTGAAGGTGAGTTTCAGGACCCCATTAGTTGGGAGTTCAGTGCTAAAGGACTTGGTAATAACGAAGTGCTCGTTATTGCAACCCCTACAATTGAAGAAGGCTGGCATTTATATGCCGACTTGAAGAATGGTCTTGGTCCTATTCCCAGTACGTTTGAGCTGGATGATTCAGCTTCAGGTTACCGATTTAAATTACTCTCTGAAGTGGAAGCAAATCCTGCCCCTACCAAAGAGGAAATCAAGTACGATGAGTCTTTTGAGACTGAAGTAGCCTATTTAAACCACCATGCTGTACTGCAGCAGAAGATTAAGCTTCTTGACTACTTTCCAATACTGGAAGGGGAAGCCACTTACCAAACTTGTCAGGATGGCATGTGCCTCAGACCGGAATACCCTAAAATGAGGATTGAAATAGAAGAAGACTGGTTTGATGCTTCTCTGGTGACAGAAAAGTATACAGGGCTTCCTTTGGACGGTGATACTGACGAAAACAATAAGGAAACTGAAGAAGATTCACATAGCGAAGGTGAAACGGATGTTGCCACTGCAGATGAGCCGGATGACGATATAGAAAGTAAATCATGGTTGGCCATTTTCTTACTTGGTTTTGGTGGTGGACTCATCGCATTGCTTACACCCTGCGTATTCCCAATGATTCCGATGACGGTAAACTTCTTCATCAAGCAATCAGGAAATAAAGCAAAGGGAATATCAAATGCCATCCTTTATGGTATTTCTATTATCGTTATCTATACAGCCATTGGCTTTATCCTTACCGCAGTATTTGGTGTTGATGTAATGAACCAAATGGCCAGTAGCGCCATCATGAACATCATTTTCTTTGCAGTATTCGTCATTTTCGGAGCATCTTTCCTGGGTGCTTTTGAAATAACCTTGCCTTCAGCCTTAGTAAACAAGTCCGACCAACAAGCAGATAAAGGAGGACTCATTGGTATTTTCTTCATGGCCTTTACCCTAGCCGTGGTATCCTTTTCATGTACCGGTCCCATTATTGGTAACCTTCTGGTAATTGCGGCAAATGGAGGAAACGCTGCAGGACCTATTGCAGGTATGCTAGGTTTCTCCACTGCACTTGCTTTGCCTTTTACCTTGTTTGCCATCTTCCCTTCATGGCTTACCAACCTACCTAAATCAGGTGGTTGGCTCAACTCAGTGAAAGTGGTGCTTGGTCTTGCCGAATTGGCACTAGCCTTAAAATTCCTTTCCAATGTTGACCTTGCCTACCACTGGGGTATCTTAAGCCGGGAAGTATTCATTTCACTATGGATAGTTATTTTCATGATGATTGGAGCCTATTTGATTGGGAAACTCAAATTCAGTCACGACACTGACCTTCCTTATATCTCGGTACCAAGAGTTATACTCTCCATCTTCGCCTTTGGATTTGCTGTGTATTTAATTCCAGGCCTGTGGGGAGCTCCATTAAAACTTATGAGCGGACTAGCTCCGCCCAAAACCAATGTTGAAGATATAGGCTGGATGCGAAGAGGCCTCAATGGTGGCGGCGGTGGTGCTGTGGCGAGCATGGATCAACCTTCCTTTGTCGATATGGGGCATTGCCCAAATGGACTTAATTGCTCTCACGACTATGATGAAGGACTTGCCTATGCCAAGGAACACAACAAGCCTATCTTCCTTGATTTTACAGGTTACACTTGTGTGAATTGCCGTAAAATGGAGGAAAACGTGTGGTTGTTACCCAACATTGATAGAATTCTGAGAAATGATTACGTGGTAATATCACTCTACGTAGACGATAAAAAGAAATTACCTGCCGACGAACGCACCACAAAGGATTTGTTTGGCAAGGAGTTCAAAATCAAGACCTATGGTGACAAATGGGCCTATATGGAAGCGGCCAAGTATGGACGCAATTCACAGCCTTACTACGTACTACTTGGGCCTGACGAAGAGCTTTTGGTTGACAAGCCTATAGCCTATACTCCTGACGACAAGGAATATGAAAAGTACCTTAGAGAAGGATTAGAAGAGTTTAACAAGCGCTATAAGTAGGAACCGTTTCGATCCTGTATTATTGAAGCTCAAATGGTACAGGTATGTCATTCAAGCCGTCAGAACTCATATTAAACAGCCGCGGCGCTGTATTTCATCTGGACTTACTGCCACATGAAGTTGCTGACCGAATTGTTTTAGTGGGAGACCCTGGAAGGGTGGCCAAAATTGGTGCTGAGCTCAACGACATTGAATTTGAGCGCGCCAATAGAGAGTTTGTAAGTATTACTGGTTCGTTTGGAGACAAACGGGTGAGTATTGTTTCAACAGGAATTGGCACCGACAATCTTGACATTGTAGTTAGCGAACTGGATTTTCTGGCGAGTATTGACCTTGAAAAGAGGGTTGAACTAGAAGAAAAGCGCAAGCTTAGATTTATTAGACTAGGTACTTGCGGCATTCTTCAGGAGAACATTCCACCTGGTGCCTTTATTCGTTCGCAATACTCTATTGGTTTTGACGCGCTTATGCATTTCTACAAGGCAGATGAAAGCTATGAGTCTTACCAACTCAAAAACAAGCTCAAATCACATTTAGGCACGCATGGAATTGACTTACCCTTTTATGTGGGTGCGCCACAAGGTGAGTTTGCCATTGATGTTCCGGAACGACATATAGGAATGACTGCTACACTTCCTGGCTTCTATGGGCCTCAGGGACGTCACATAAGAGTTCCGCTAAAACATCCGGACTTTATTCAGCAACTCACACAGTTTGAAGATGAGGGGCTCAAGTTTGTGAATTTCGAAATGGAGTCTTCGGGGCTGTTTGGTATGGCTACCGCCCTGGGACATGATAGCACCTGCGTTTGCATGGGATTGGCCAATCGTATTACAGGTGAAGTGTTAAAGGATGGAAGTGAGCGTATGCATAAGCTCATTCAAGAAGTTTTGGAAGCCGTTTAATTACGGACTACAGCGAAATGAATGACTTCATTGTGTTGCTCGTGATGCAGTATCAGGTAGTATTGACCATGAGAAAGACCGTACAGCTGGACTTCATTAATACATAAAGAGAACACTCCCTTTGTTATCAAATCACCATTTGTCCCCAATACTTCAAAGGGCAAGGGCGAAACAGGTTCACTATCCAGCTCAACTTGCAATGTATGAGAAGCCGGATTGGGATAAACAATAGTGTTCTCAAATGAAAGTGACGTACTACTTTTTGAAGAAAGGCTAAAAGCCCCCATTGTGGTCTTTCCAAAGCGACTCTTAAGTGTAAAGTCCAGACGCATAAAATCAAGACTAATTTCCGATCCTAAGCAATGAGCCCGGGAACCTAACATTGGTCTATAATCCCCAGAATCAAAACCTACAAACTCTCTTTGCCAGCCTTCCGTAAGTATCAAATTGGCACCTACTTCTATATCCAAAAACGGTCTTACATCACTACTCCCCTTCAGTACCAATAAGTTGTTGTAAACCTGTTGATCTCCCAAAACTTCTCCCTGAATAAATGGGCTTTCAGTAAGAATTACGGTGTTATTTACCAGGTGAAATTCGTCTATCGGTTGGGCTGCCATTTCCACTCGTAGCAAACTATTCAGGTTGCCAAGAGCTGATTCCAGTACGTTGTTGTGAACGTAGACTTGCTCTAGCCCATGCAGTGTCAATGCATTTGTTGAACAGTTGCTCAGCTTATTGGCAAATAGATTGAGTGACTCACAGTGCTCAAACCGTAATATCGTATTTGCATGATTGCCAAACTCATTTTTCCAAACTTCTATTTTGCCCCGTACTTGTCCAACATTAATGGCGCCTCCTTTGCCATTGTTGTAAAAGCTATTGTGATGCAAATTGATATTTTGAAACAGCTGATCATCTGTTCCCTGAAGGTACACCGACCACCAACCTTCTATTCCAGAGAAGCGCGAATGACTTAGTTCAAAATTCTTCATGGAATTCTGAATACCTAAGGCACTGTCTTGTTTTGATCTGGAAATCCTTATCCCATAATTGTTTACTTCATTTACTGAAAGGCGCGATAAGTACACACTTTCACTGCTTCTTAAAACCACTGCATCCCCACGAATTTTACTAAAGTACCATGGCGCACTATCAGCATTAATCCTTGAAAAGGTTACATGCCTAAGCTCTTCAAGTTGTAAGCCTACGTGGGCATTGGTAAACTGCAAACGCCCATCATAATTGGTAAACACCACTGGTAACTCATCACTTCCTTGAAAATTACTAATTTTCAGCAATGACCAATTTCCCCTCGCAAGGCAGAAGGTATCTCCTGGCTCATGTTCAATTTCCTTACCACTTATTGAGGCCATTTCAGGATAAAACACCTGCTTACAACTTCCCAAATACCCCTGTTTCCGATTTGAAATAACAACAGGGTGCTCATAGGCACCCACATCAACAAAAGCTCCAATCGTTCTTTGTCTTCCTTCAAAATCGGTCTCATTTATAGACTCCCCTAAGGGCACCCCCATATTAAGAGCCTTGGACGTTCCTGATAAGGAGAAATTTCCCATTGCGACATCTACAAAACCTGCCATATACAGCTTCTTAAAATTGAGCTGTGCTCTCACCAGAGCCCGTGAAAATTTCCATAAATAAACTGGAACGGTATCTTTTGAGCCATATACTAAACTTCCGGTGCCCCAGCTGGCAAAGAGGTTGTTAACGAGCTGAAGAGTCCATTTATCATCACCTTTCTTCAAACCGTTGGCTACCAACCTAAGCCCATTGTGCCTGCTACGTACTATGGTGTTATTGGCCACCACAGTACCTTCACCCTGTTCAAGATGTGCTTCGTCAATGTACATACCACAAGCCAGGATTTTGCCGTCAGTACTACTAAGGTTACCAGCATCTACTATAAGATTGTTGTGAATTTGCCAGCTGTTTCCTGCTACTGCGAGACCATGTCCATACCCGCTTGATATCCGATTGTGTGAAGCTTCTCCATAGGTTCCAAGCCCCAGCGTAATCCCGTTGCTATGACTGGCTTCTAGGTTCATGGCGTATTGTTCAATTTGATTGTGATGCACCCATACTTTCCCCAAAGCAGAAAATACCTGTATGGCTTCCCGCCCAGTAAACTCAAACCTGTTAAAGGCCAACTCAATACGTTCAATAAGGTGCGGCTTTAATACTATTTTTTTCTCATTGCAAACGGTAGTTACTCCTTCATAGGCAGTACTTCCTAAATAGAGCCCCTCTCCTCCTGTATGATGAATATAGTTATGATGCAAATAAAGTGGCTTCATAAGGAAGTTCTCCCTATTAAAACGTCCGGAGCAGTCGGGATCATCTTTTGCTATAATTCCTGCAAAATGAGTATGATGAACTTCTGTATATGCAATTTCAACCGCACCACTTAACTCCCTGATATCTATACCCGACCCGATGAGAGTTTGCGCAACTTCAAAGCCATAGTTTACACCAGCTGCACCGTTGCCCAGAATCCTGATGTGCTCACAATGCTTGACATTGATTCCCTGCTGATAATATAGCTGATTGGTGGAACGAATGAGGACTTTGCCTGCACTGTTGAGTATATGAATTGGTTGCTCCTTCGTTCCTTTAAAATCCTTTAGGGTAAGAAATTCACGCTCACCCGCTAGTACCAATAAAGTGTCTCCTGGTTGCAGTTGCAATGTGTCATTGGAAACTTCATTTACCTCCAGGGGTAACACAAAATGTGCAAAGGCATCAGAACATGTAAACATGATTGACCATGCCAATGCACATCGAGTGAATATGGATAGTACTGTTTTCAACGAATTCGTGAACGCAAAATAATTGACCTATGCTAAGCCTGAGAAGTCATCAACGCAAATTCGATCAGTTGCTATTCTGATCGAAAGAAGTAGAACTTTTACTCTACTTTCTTGAACACCGGCTTTACAAAGGCGGCATCAACCTTTTTAAAACCTTCCGCTTCCAAATGCTCAATTTCACTTACAAGCAACTGATTTTCTCCGGAAAACTGCATGGTATAGTTTGAGATGATCTCAAGTTTTGGTGTTTCGTGATGGTCCGACGTAAGTCCCCACACTTGTAGTCCTATCATTCCCCCCTTCTCGTGATAGTTAATCGGTAGTTTCACTTCCCGTTCACAAGCGTAATAAAAGCCACTGTCGTTTCTATCAAAAGCAATGGTGTCTACACAATTTTCAATGCCTTCAAAGGGCTGGTAGGTCCACTTGCTTACGTATTTAGGCTCTTTTGGAACAGTGGTTTTGGGTTTTGGTTCTTCAATAGGTGGAAGCTTTCGTTTCAACCCCGTGTCTCCGCAGGAAACCAACAGAACTGACAACAGCAATAGTGTTCTAGTCATTCGTCAGTTCATTTACTGCCAGATAGGCCATTAAACCCATTCCTGTTTTCAGAGCATCTTCATCAATATCGAAATGAGGATTGTGTATTCCAGCCGTAATGCCCTTGGCTTTATTTCCTGTACCCAGGCGGTAAAAACACCCTGGTATTTCCTTTTGATAAAACGAAAAGTCTTCTCCCGTGGGCCTCATTTCAAGATCAATAACATTTTCTTGCCCCATGTACGATATGGCTGCATCCTGTGCGTTTTGAGTCAACCGTTCATCATTATTGACCGGCGGATACCCTTTTCTAACTTCTACTTCGCATGTAGCACCCATACTCTGAGCTACTCCTTCACATACCTTGTGAATATGTGCATGGGCTTCCTGCCTCCACACCTCGTTATAGGTTCGCAGTGTTCCTTTCATTTTCACCACATCAGGAATCACATTGGTAGAACCCAAGCCTTCGATATAACCAATGGTTAGTACTGTAGGGTCCAAGGCATTTGCCTTCCTGCTGGGAATTTGTTGTAAGGCCATGATTATTTGGGCAGCCGTAACAATGGGATCTACTGTTCTAAAGGGTAAAGCGCCATGACCGCCTTTTCCGTACACATTGATGTAAAGCTCATCGCAGGCAGCCATGTACATTCCGGGCTTGAAACCAACCTTTCCTACCGGAATCTCTGGCATCACATGTTGGCCTAAAATCGAACTGGATGGATGCCGGTCAAAAAGTCCTTGTTGAATCATCAAATTGGCACCTCCAGGTATCATCTCTTCACCAGGTTGAAAAATGATCTTTACAGTGCCTTCCCATTCTTCTCTGAGATCGTTTAAAATAAGAGCTGCTCCCAGCATGGAAGAAGTGTGTACATCATGCCCACAGGCATGCATTATACCCTCATTCTTTGATTTGTATACAGCATCGTTTAGCTCTTGAATAGGTAACGCGTCAATGTCGGCCCTCAGCATCACCGTCTTTTTAGCAGGGTTCTTTCCTTCTATAGTCGCCACTATACCAGTCTCTACCCAGTTGTCTTCAAACCCAATTCCTTCTTTTTGCAGCCTTTCGGAAATGTATTTAGCAGTTTCCTTTTCCTTAAAGGACAATTCAGGGTGCATGTGCAAGTGCCGTCTATACTCCCGCACTTCTTCAAAAAAGGCTTCTGACAGGTTTTTGATCTGGTCTTTAAGCATTTGGCAAAGCTAAGAAGGATCGGTCTTAAAAGACTCATTGAGAGATCTAGCACATGGGCCGGCGAGCTGTATTGAAAACGCCACTGATATATCTTAAAAAATGAACATACTTCCAAAGGCATTCATACAAGTTCCATTAACACTTTTCCCCAAATTGGATTGCTGGCTCATACAATTGGAAGCTCGGAGAGAAGGTCGTCTTTTTGGTATTACTTATGATACGCATTGGTAAAACCATGATATGAAACTCTTTACACTCTGTCTAACTTGTTTTTTTTGCATCCTACTTTCTCCCGTCAAGGCACAAATTATTGACCTTGGTGTGGCTGTATTCAGCGAACCAAATTTGGAAGGTCGACATACCTTCTTTTCAGAAGATCGTGAATATGAAACCTCTTTTGGTATTAAAAGTATCCGTATCCCGCCTGGTTGGGTAGTAACTGTTTTCACTAAAATTGAATACCAAGGCGCCCAAAAAACGATTTCCAGGTCCTGTAACTTAGGAGACAGCCTGAAGGATAGGATTAAAAGCATAAGGATTGACAAAAAAAATGGGCTTAATGCCCGATACAGCGCCAGAGACCTTAAAGGAGCTTCCATCGAAGGCTATGTAACCCTATATAGCGGTCGCGATTTTAAGAGCCTGCACGCTCGCATTAAGCAAGATTGGGTCTTTGGTGGATGGTATGGTATTGAAAGCATAGGCGTGCCAGAAGGCTGGGAAGTGTGGCTGTTCCAAAACAAATTGTTTGAAGGCCCCTATAAGGTTCTCACGAGCAGTTGGGACGGCAATGATCCTACACTAAATGACTGGAGAGATAAGGTAAAAAGTATAAGAGTGGTTAGAAAAACGGCATTACCCCCGTTACCGGTGGCCTATGCCACAACATTGGCAACACCTTCAACTGGGAGTAACATGGTATTATTTGAGGAGCCTGGTTTTAAGGGAGAGTGCATATTTGTTAACCAGGATTGGAATACTGAAGCCCCTATTGGCATAGAGAGCATTCAAATTCCGTATGGTTGGGAAGTTTGGGCTTATGAATACAACAATTTTGAAGGTAATTACAAGCGTTTGACTTATAACTGGGATGGTCGGAATGGGAATGATGATCACCTTTGGAGAAATAATATTCGAAGCATTCGCATCGTTCAGAGGGCTTCTTTTCAATCTCTTCAACATATCTCCCCACATATTGAAGTCTTTGACCAGTCAAATTATCAAGGACAGTCTATAGCCCTTTCAGGCAATTGGAGTTGCGATATTTCTGGAAATCAGTCCTGGAACAACCGCATTAGCTCCATTAGAGTGCCTTCGGGAGTTCGAGTGGTTGTATTTGAAAACCCGAACTTTAATGGTAAGAGCTACACGATTACGTCTTCCACTACACTCACTGGTTTCTGGAATAATCAAATTGGATCTGTCCAGGTGTTTCGGACCAATTGACGAACTGAACATTTAGCAGTGTAAATAGCTCATATTTTCCTTCGACAAATGCTTATAATTACGTATTTTGAAGGACAAATACAGGGCTTATTATATGGCTGTTATCACGTCAAAACTCGTCATATTTGACCTTGACGAAACACTAATTCACGCCACCAAAACACCTTTAGATAGTCAGGAGGATCAACGGTACTCAGACTACTACGTTTATCACAGACCAGGCCTGGAAAAATTTCTAATTGAGTGCTCCAGGCTATTTTCTCTGGCAATTTGGTCATCGGCAGATGATACTTATGTAAAGAGCATTGCTCAAGCTCTTCTTCCTACGGGAGTGGCTCCTCAATTCATTTGGGGACGATCAGAATGTTGGGTTAAGCAAATGCGAAAAAGATATGATACGAGTAACTTGGAAAGTAAAGTGTACCAAAACATTAAACCACTTGAAAAGATTAGAAGGATGGGCTTCTCTATGGAGAATCTGCTGATCGTTGATAACTCATTGTACAAGGTTGAGGACAATCCAGGAAACTACGTTATCATTAAGCCATTTGTAGGCAACCCTCAGGATACAGAACTTAAAGGGTTGCTCAGAGCACTAAGCAATTTCATAAACTCCAAATAATACTAGTGAGAATTTACTGGATTGATCTTCCAAACACCGGGTCCCTTGGAATGAGTACACACATCTTATGTTACTTTGTTCTATGGAAAAGTTCATTCAATTTTTGAACGAAAAAGTCCACTTGAGCACTGAGGACAAGTCTTTCCTCAGGAATCGATTGAAGTTGAAAACGTTTGAAAAGGGAGCTTCTATTCTAAGGGAAGGACAGGTATCACAATCATTTTATTTCAATGTAGAAGGCTTTGTTCGCCTATTCTATTTACGTGGTCATGAGGAACGTACAGCCTATTTCTATCCCGAAGGAGTCTTTATAAGTGCATATGAGAGCTTTGTGAAGCAAAAGCCTTCAAAAGTGAACTTGGAAGCCGCTGAAACGAGCAAGCTGATTGAGATTAATGCCGAAGCCTCCATGGCTTTACTTCAATATGATCCGAAGTTTGAGAGTATTGCAAGGGCCATTATGGAAGAAGAACTCATTGCTCATCAACGAATTATTGAATCTCTACTTACGCTTTCAGCTGAAGAAAGATACGGTCAACTTATGGAAGAGAGTCCATGGATTTTTGGCAGAATACCACAACAACATATAGCCTCCTACATAGGTGTACAACCGGAGTCGCTTAGCAGAATAAAGAAACGCTATTTGGAGCGAAGGTCTTAACCAAAGTCAAGATCGCTGCGGTGGTGCTAAAAGTACTTTTGACCTAAACAAGAAAGTATGAAAGCCCTATACCTCGTACTCGCAATTTTAGGATTCGCTGCCCCAAACTATCTGGTACTATTGGAATCTATTGAACATGGAAACATCTTACTCTATGCAGATCCTATGGCAACCTTTGGTAGCATGTTTGCCAATAGAATCGCATCGATTTTCGCTATTGACCTACTCATCGCCGTACTTATTTTTTTTATCTGGAGCTTTCATGAAAGCAAAGCACAAAATATAAAGGGAATTGGATGGATATGGCTTTGTACCATGCTTTTTGGCCTCGCATTTGGATTGCCATTGTTCCTGTATCAAAGGGTAAAACAGGCGCAAAGAGCACCCTTGGATTCTTAAAATTTAGATACAAAATATACTAAGCCCAATCTGTCTCCGTTTCGCTGTTCTAAGTTTTAATGGTTATGAACAGTATCGGAAAACATGCTTTTATTAAATTAATCGCGGGCATCACAATTGCCTGCAGTACAACTACTTCCAGTGCTCAAATACAATCTTGGTTGGTCTTTGACCTAAAGTCCAACAGCACTGACTCCATCACTTTACCACCACCTGACACCCTGCCTACAAAAGCTTCCAGTGCACACCATTATGGTCTGTGCAACTTTCCCATTGCCAAGCTCAAACAGGAACCACCTACTAAAAACACCTTTCCCAATAGTGAGTTTACTTATAAGCGAAAGGCAGCTCTTGACCTGAACCTTCTTGAATACCCAATTAGAACCAGTGTTAAGACCATGGTAGAAATAGACGACACGCTTAGAAATAATTGTTCTGGCTCAATGATAAGCCGACGTCATGTGCTCACTTCAGCTCATTGCCTGTCCAACTTTGACAATAACATAAAAGAGTTTGATGGAATGGCTGTGTGTCCAGTTTATGATGCTGGCGCCCCAAACAAATACTTTGACTGTGCAGATGTGGCCAAAATATATACCATAAAAGACTGGGACAATCATGGAGCAGACTATGCCATCCTTGAGTTAACAGAACCCCTGGGTGATCAAACAGGCTGGATAGGCATAGGATACGACGAAGATGACTCAAGTATCAGGAGTGGTATCTTCTATAAGTTTTCATACCCGGGAACCACCATTTTACTTCTTGACTCAAATGAATACAATGGAGATACACTGTACTACAATTATGGAGTAAGCAATCAATCCACACCAGCCAGTATTCGTTTTGTTGGGGCAAATGGTATTCCCGGAGAAAGCGGTAGTTCGATAATAAAAGTTGAAAACAATACGTCTTACGTTACCTATGGAAACCTAACTTACTCTGGAAGTCTGAACCATAACAGAATAAATGAAGAATCATACAATGCCATTTACCATTTGATAAAGGACCATAACTACCTTGACATTCCTCGGTATGAAGAAAGTATGGCCATATATCCCAATCCAACTTCAGGGAACGTGCAACTCAAAGGCTTTCTTCCCAAGGATGTTGAGTCGCTCCAAATATTTGATGGTAATGGACGGCAGGTACTCACGGATAAGGACTTCTACCCTTTTCACAACATTGATTTAAGTGAACTACCTAGTGGTATTTACTGCCTGCGAATAGGCACAGTGAACGGTCCTATTGCACACAAAATAATCAAGACCGAAGGTTAAATAAACATTCTCTATAAGAAGTAACCGGAAAAAGGAATCAAATTCAGGAGGTTTAATACCCTTCTTCTTCCAATTTTCCTTCGTCACAATTGAGCGGTGGGTAAGGCATGCCTTTTACAAAGACAATCTTTACCCCTTCCAGCTCTTCATTGAGTTCTTTGTAGAGTTTTTGAGCTTCCAGTTTGTTTCTAAAGGCTCCCACTTTCACTTTAACATAAGGATTCTCAAAAACCAGCTCTGCTGGCACATTGGGGTAGTTTTCTTTGAATTCGCTTAGTATTTCCTGAGCAGCCTTGCGATCGCTTCCTTGATAGATTTCTATTCGGTATCCTTCAATACCTTTTTGAATTCTGTTGATCTTGGTTTTTTGAGCGCCGATCTTCTTTAGTAATGCTGACTCATTCACATCAACATTGCCACTTGAGTCCGCAGGCTGCAACAAATACTGCTGCTGGGCAACAGCAACTCCCGTTAGTAACAAGACGAGTGACAAGACACATGCTCTTTTCATGCTCCTAATATCTCAAATCCTGATGAAGTTCCAATGCGATTGGCTCCGGCTTTTATGAGCTGTAGCGCCATGTCTTTTGTTTTAATACCTCCGGATGCCTTAATGCCTGTTCCCTCAGGTAACAATTTGCGCATTTTACTTACCATGTCAACAGTAGCACCGCCACCATTGAAACCAGTAGATGTTTTCACAAAGTCCACTTCCTTTTCAACGCATATTTCACATGCCTTTGCCAGTTGACTTTCATTCAGCAGTGATGCTTCAATAATCACTTTAAGAAGTCTGTCATTCATATTGCAAAGGGTGTGAACGCTCTCTACTTCATCGGCCACCTGACCATAATTTTCACTCAGAAAGGCACTAATGTTCATTACCAGATCTACTTCGTCCACGCCATCGGAAATCACCTTTTTCGTAGCCTCGGCCTTGGACGTAATATTGGTATAGCCAAATGGGAAACCCACTACAGTAATAACCTTTGTGGGGCTTTCTTCCAGGATTTTTCGGGCTGTACTTGTATAAAAAGGGGGAATACAAACTCCATAGATTCCAGAGTCCTTCACCTTGTGGCAAAGGTCCTCAATCATCTTTTCTGTAACATCAACCCTAAGCAGGGTTTGCTCAATATAATCCTCTAAATTGTCACTCATTGCTTATTCATTTCTGCCGTGGCACTGCTTGAACTTCTTGCCACTGCCGCAAGGACAAGGATCATTTCTGCCCACTTTCTCTCCTACCCTTACCGGCTCTAATTTTTTGGGTTCTTTCTTCTGTGTACCAGCTCCACTCGCTTCACCGCCACCGCGGCCCTCATTGTATTTAGGAGCGGCCTTTTTCACTTGTTTTTGCTCTCGTACCTGATCCGGATCATTCGTTAGAATTTGGCCCTTAAAGATCATTTCCAATGTTTGGCGGTTTACCCGATCAAGAAGTCCCTGAAATAGTTCAAAGGCTTCCAGTTTATACACGAGCAAAGGATCCTTCTGCTCCAAGTGAACATTCTGTACAGACTGTTTCAAATCGTCCATCTCGCGCAAGTGATCCTTCCATTGCTCATCAATAATGGCCAAACTCACAATTCTGTCAAAACTCTCAACAATGTGGGTACCATTGCTGGAAAGCGACTTCTTAAGATCAACCGGTACCTGAATGGACTTTACACCATCAGTGAATGGAATAACCACGGTTTCGATTACATCACCACGTTCGTCATTGATACGACTTAGCACCGGAAGCGCCTGCTCTGCAATAGCATCAGATTTACGCTTGTATACACTATAAAGCGTATCATATATGGTAGCGGCAATATCGTCAGCACTTTGGTCTTCAAAAGCTTCCTGAGACACCGGATTCTGTAGAGCGAAAAGGCGTACCAAGTCCATACTCAACTCTTCGTAGTCACCAGAATCTTTATGAGAATTGGCAAGCTTCAAAGAAATGTCTTCCAACATATTATTCAAGTCCACCTTGAGTCGCTCACCGTTCAGCGCATTTCTTCTACGTGTGTAGATTACCTCTCGCTGACTGTTCATCACGTCATCATACTCAAGCAAGCGTTTTCTTACACCAAAGTTGTTTTCTTCTACCTTTTTCTGGGCCCGCTCTATGGATTTACTAATCATTGGATGCTGAATCATTTCACCATCCTTCATTCCAAACATCTTGCTGTCCATGATCTTGGCAATTCGCTCAGAGCCAAACAGACGCATCAAATTGTCTTCCAGGGATACGAAAAACTCTGAAGATCCCGGATCTCCCTGCCTTCCGGCCCTACCTCTAAGCTGCCGGTCAACTCGGCGAGACTCATGCCGTTCTGTACCAATAATGGCCAAACCACCTGCTTCAAGAACACCTTCACCCAATTTAATATCAGTACCCCTACCTGCCATGTTGGTAGCAATGGTTACGGTACCGGCTTGTCCGGCTTCGGCCACAATATCAGCTTCACGCTGATGCTGCTTAGCGTTCAGTACATTGTGCTTCACCTTACGCATATTGAGCGCTTTTGACAGCAACTCTGATATTTCAACAGATGTAGTACCCACCAATACGGGGCGCCCTGCTTCGGTAAACTCTTGAACCTTGTCAATAACTGCGTTAAACTTCTCCCTACGCGTTTTATAAATCATGTCTTCCCTATCATCTCTGGTGATGGGGCGGTTAGTAGGAATAGTGACAACATCCAGTTTATAGATTTCCCAAAACTCTCCTGCCTCTGTAACAGCCGTACCAGTCATACCAGCCAGCTTGTGGTACATTCTGAAAAAGTTTTGCAGGGTAATGGTGGCAAAGGTTTGGGTAGAGCCTTCTACCTTCACATTTTCTTTGGCTTCAATGGCCTGGTGCAATCCGTCTGAATAACGGCGACCTTCCATTACACGACCTGTTTGCTCGTCAACAATCTTGATCTTTCCATCTTCAGAAACAATGTAGTCTACATCTATCTCAAAAATGGTATAAGCCTTGAGTAGTTGATTTACTGTGTGAATGCGCTCAGACTTAATCGCATAATCCCTGAGAATATCGTCCTTCTTCTTAGTTTTCTCTTCCAGCTCAAGACCAAGATTGTCAAGCTGCGACAACTCTGTTGCCAAATCAGGCAAAATGAAAAACTCCTTTTCTTCTCCTTGTTTGGTAATTAGATCAATACCTAAATCGGTTAACTCTACCTGACGGTTCTTCTCATCAATGGTGAAATAGAGTTCCTTATCTACATTAGGCATTTCCTTCTGCTGATCTTGCAGGTAGTAATTCTCTGTTTTCTGCAAGAATGTCTTCATTCCATCTTCCTGCAGGTACTTAAGCAGGGGCTTGCTTTTAGGCAAACCTCGATATGCTCTCATTAAGTAAAGTCCGGCTTCCTTTTCATCGCCTTCCTTTTTCAGCCTTTTAGCTTTTATCAAAGAGTCTTGTACATATTTCTTTTGAGCATCCATAAGGCGTTGAACCCTTGGTCTCAGCTCATAAAACTTCTCGTGATCCTGATCGGCCTTGGCAGTAGCACCTGAAATAATCAGGGGGGTTCTGGCATCATCCACCAACACGGAGTCCACCTCATCGACCATGGCATAGTGGAATTTACGCTGCACCAATTCATCGGCTTCTTTAGCCATGTTATCGCGCAGGTAGTCAAAGCCGTACTCGTTATTAGTTCCGTAAGTAATATCAGCCAGGTAAGCGCCTTTTCTTCCCGGAGTATGAGGACGATGGTACTCAATACAATCTATGGTTACTCCTAAGAACTCAAATATCGGACGCATCCACTCAGAGTCACGACGCGCCAGATAGTCGTTTACGGTAATTACATGTACTCCTGCTCCAGTAAGTGCATTAAGGTACGCCGGTAATGTAGCTACCAGGGTCTTACCTTCACCAGTGGCCATCTCAGCAATTTTACCTTGATGCAGTGCGATACCACCAATCAACTGTACGTCGTAGTGCACCATGTTCCACTGCACTTCTGTTCCAGCTGCCAACCATGAATTCTTATAAACGGCCTTGTCTCCCTGAATACTTACAAAATCGTGTTTCGCTGCCAGTTCCCGGTCTCTCTCTGTTGCCGTTACTTCAAGCGTGCTATTGTCTTTAAACCTCCTGGCGGTTTCCTTCATTACTGCGAAAACTTCCGGCAGCAGGTCTTTCAACACTTCTTCAAAGAGTTCGTCCTTCTTTTTTACAAGCTCATCTACCTTCTTAAAAATCTCTTCCTGCTCAGCAGCTTCGGTCCCTTCTACCTGAGCACTCTGCTTCAACTCTTCAATTTCGTTTGAAATCTTGCTCACATAGTCAGAAATGGTGGTTCTGAAAGATGTACTCTTTGCGCGCAGTTCATCCAAGCTAAAACCTGAAAGTTTATCAAATTCGGCGTTAATCTTATTGACAAGAGGAGACATTGATTTCACATCTCTCTCTGATTTATCACCGAATATTTTCTTTATTCCTTTGGATATTATGTTGAGCATGCTCTATTGGTTTTACGGGAGGCCCGAACGGCTGGCAAAAATAAGCAAGCGACACTCAGACCTATGCATTTGGAGCTCCCTTTCATCAGCTTTCATGCCGATGCCAGAAAACGGCTAATTTGTCAGCACTCCCCCATCCCTGTGACAAATTAATGTCGTCATGTGCACATATTGAGTCAAGCTGTCCATATTCCTTCAACAAAATCAAGGCAATATTGTATATCCGTCATATCAGAAAAAGTGAATGAAGCGTTTCTTTAAAATCCTTAAGATTATGGGCATTGTACTTGCCCTTATAAGCATAACACTGCTTGGAATTAAATGGGGTCTTGACAAAGATTTGCCAACAGGTACCACAGGAGGACAAGCGGAGAAACTAGCTCAGAAAATGCTTGAGGCCATTGAGCACAAAAACTGGGTACAAACCGGAGCCATAGCCTGGAACTATTCAGGAAGACATGACCTGCTTTGGGATAAAAAAAGGCATTTGGCCAGGGTAAAATGGGACGATAAAGAGGCTTTTATTGATTGCGCGTCCGGTAAAGGGATTTCTTTTGTGGAGGGAGCTCGTATAATAGACGTTTCTGAAAATGACAAATTGTGCTCCAAAGCCCATTTCATCTGGGCCAATGACTCCTACTGGCTCAATCCGGTAAGCAAGATTTATGACGAAGGTGTTACCAGAGCGTATGTAGAGCATCCTGAAGGAGATGCTTTGCTGGTAACCTATGCATCAGGCGGTTTTACGCCTGGCGATAGCTACTTATGGATACTGGATGAAAACGGCCTACCCAAAGAATGGCAAATGTGGGTTGACATCCTCCCTATTGACGGAATGTCCAGCACTTGGGAAGAATGGACCAGATCGGCCACAGGAGTAATGGTATCAACCCAACACAGTCTAGGCCCCATTAATCTGGAAATCACTAATTTAAAAATGGGGAAAGAACTTTCTGACCTTACCAAAGGCCAGGACGTTTTTGGCTTACTACTTCAGGAGATAGAAGGTCATTGAAGCTGAATGCGGTTCAATTGATCAAATTTCAAATAGCCAGTATCTTCTTCCACCACCAAAGTTCCAAGACTTTTTTCTTTCTCTACGCGCACTTCAATGGGATACTCTCCTGGCCCGGCATTTCCCAGCTCCCATTTATAGGTGGCTGGTCCAATAGCTCTCTCACAAAATGAATACTTAATTACCTCTTCATAGCATATTCGCAGTTCTCCATTCCTAATTCGCGTATCAACAGCAAGGTTGTAATTGGAACAGGAAAATGTCTCTTCTGTAGCCGCCAGAATAGAAACAATCCTCTCACTGCCATCGTCGTAAACTTCAACACTCAATACCACATCTCCCTTAAGTTCTTCCCTCGTGGTATCGTCATCATCGGTACTACAAGCTCCCAGTAGAAACATCATGCCGAATATGATATACCAAATGGCCCCCAGATTTCTTTTCATTGGTGTATTTTTAAGAAAGGTAGCCTTTTATATAGAACTAAAGCCCTACTATATCAACTCCCAGCTTGTTCAGAAAAGCCGATTGTGCCTTGCTGTACTCCTTTTGGGCCTTAATCAGTTTCACTCTTGAATCCAGAAAATAGCGTTCCCGGTAGTTGACCATGAAAATAGTGGCATTTCCAAGTTCCAGTTTGCGTTTTTCAGCATTAAGCATCAGTTGTGCAGCTTCTACATTCTCCTGCTGAGCAACTACTGCCTCTTTCCAATATAGAATAGCTTCTTTGTAAGATCTCAGGTCGTTTGACAAGCTCTGTATCTTAAACATCCTTTCAAACTCCAGCTGGTCCATCTTTCCTTCGGCCGCTCTGTATTTCCCCATTTCTTTTCTAAAAAGTAAAGGCATTTGAAAAGTGGCTCCCCAGGTAATGTTTTCTGATGAGTATTGCAAGCTTTCTCCACCGGAAGTCAGGGGTTTATAGCGTAAGGTTAATTCAGGAAGAATGTTCTGCTTTTGAAGGTTCTTATCCACATGCGTGGCGGCAATTTTCTGATCAATTTGCCTAATGGCTGGATGTTGATACACCTTGATTCTATTGGCCATGGCCAAGACACTATCAATAGGAAGTATATGTTGTCCGGACGGTATGAAGCCCACCCGACTCAATGAATCAGAACGCCAAAACTGATTGCTGAGCGCATAGCTGCTATAGGTGTAAGTGGCCTTATTTTCATTAAGGATGCCCATGCGGCGCTGCCACTCCATATAGGCTTCCACCGTGTCAATTGCGGCATATTTACCAAGTACATAACTGCGCTTTACGAAACTCAACCTGCTCGCGGCTACTTCTACTGCTTCCTGATACAACTGCAACTGCTCAAATGCTGCCCTATACTCCCAGTAAGCCGATGAAATAAGGTAAGCTAAATCGTTTTGTGCCAATTGCCACTCAAACTGCGACTGGGTATAATGGGCTTGTTGTATAAGCATTTCCGCCCTCCCCTGATTTAATAGTAAATTCTTAAGTACCGGGACTGAAATCTCTGTAAACATTAAACCTTCTGCAGGTGTCGTTGCCTCTGGGTTGAGGTACTTTCCGGTGTTGAGTTCATAGCCTGACTTTATTTCTATGCCACTATACACGGGTATTTTAAGCTGTACCAAATTGTGGTCGTAGTAGTCTGATCCATTAAAGGTTTTCTCAGAACTGTATACCTGTAGCTTCGGGTCAAAGTTGCCTCGGGCCGCCCTAAGTTTGGCGGCAGCAATCTCTACATTTAATTGAGCGGCTTCAAATAAGGGATGATGCTCTCGAACGGACTTAAGAAAGGAGGACAGGCTTAGACTGTCTTGTGCCTGTAGCTGGCAAAGAAACAGAGCACATAGTTTTATAAGTACTAGCTTTTTCATTTCTTGGGCTTTGGGCTCTTTTCCAATGTTTCCAAATCTAAATTGGGTGGAAACCCATTGAGTTGACGCCATATTTCATACCACACGGGTACATCTTCCAGCATGGTCCATCCATATGCTCCAGACCCCATCCTTACTTGCTCAGGCCATGATTCTTCTTCAGGATCAGGCACAACCAGCACCCTGTACAAATTGTCATAAGAGTTTACATAGTCAATTACCTGAATTTGCCCACCAAAGGTTCCCAAAGAAGCATTTGGCCAGCCCGAAAATACCAGTGCCGGCCAGCCGTCAAACCTTATACGTACCTTGTTTCCTTTGCTTAACAGGGGCAAATCAGTAGCGCTAACATAGAGCTCAGTGGCCAGCGATGGATTGTGTGGCATAATACTCAAAAGCACATCACTTTCCTTAAGAACTTCTCCAATACCGGCTTTTTCAGACTTTACAACATAACCTGATTGTGGTGCTCGAATTACATAATTGGCTTGGCGAAGTTCAAGGTTGGTAAGGTCTATTTGACTTTTGGTAAGCTTGTTTTCTGCCTCATTGATGTAGCTCAACGTGGCACTCTTTTCAGAAATGGCCTTGGATATTTTGTCATTGTATTCTGCTTCAATAGAAGTGAGTTCCAATATGGCGTTTAAGTATCCGTTTTGACTTATTTGAAGCTTGTTGCTGCTGGCTTGAAATTTGGCTCTGGTAGCCTGCATCTTCATTCGTTTATCTTCCAAATTGGTAAGGGATACCAGGCCTTCCTGATGGAGCTCTTCTTCTCTTTCAAATTGTTTTTTTGCCGTTAAGTAGTTCAGTTCGGCAGCCTTTATTTCGGCACTATCGGTTAATAGCTTGTACTGTGTTTCATTAATCTTGTTATTGGCCTTTGCCAGTGAGGCTTCCAGCCCAAGTTCAAAAGCATCAATCTGTCTATCAAGTGATTTCATCTTATCGAACAAAGCGTCTATAGCTTCTTCCTGATCAACGATTTGAGCACGTTTTCTGGCAAGTATATCAGGGTCGAAATAGTCACTCTTAATCTCTGAAATAGTAATTAATGTATCTCCTTTCTCTACAAACTGTCCTTCTTCAATAAACCATTGGCTTATCAATCCAGGAACTGTAGGATAGACTTTTTGTGGTCGGTCTTCGGGAGAAAATGCGGTCACCTTTCCATAGGCTCTCACATTTTGTTGCCATGGCAGAAAAAAGCATCCCAATATGATTATAAATAGGGCTAGAAGCCAGTATGAAAGTGTTCGGGCAGAAGAATTTTGGTATAACAGCTTCGATATACCAATACTATCAAGGTCTTCCGCGGGATTTCGGTTGTTTCTTAATTGATTAGGCATCGTACTAGTTCTTCGTCTTTAATCTTTTCATAGGGTCCGTTCAGCACTACCTCGCCCTCTTTGAGGACATATACATGATCTACTGCTGTAAGTACCAGTGGATCATGGCTGGATATTAAGAAGGTGCAGGCCATTTCCTTCTCCTGCAACAGGCGTTTAAACAATCGCTTTTTAAAAGCCACATCAAGATTGAAAAAGAAGTCGTCAAAAACGACCAGACGGGGCTCGGCAAGTAAACTTCTGGCCAAAACAACTTTCTTGGTAATTGCTGAAGACATTCCTTTGCCTGATGCAATAAGCTGGGTATTTAGGCCATTAGGAAGCTTAGCAACATACTCCTTAAGCTCAGTAATATCAAGTACTTTCTGAAGGTCTGAAGCATCTATGCCATCTCGTTTCAACGTCAAGTTTTCAAAAAGTGTGCCTTCAAATATGTGTTCATGCGATAGGCTATCTCCAATACGTTCTCTTAGCAAGCGCTTATTGACATCGCGAAGGGAACTACCATCAAAATAAAGTTCACCCGAATAGCTCTCCAGGATACCTGCCAACACATACATCAAGGTGGTTTTACCACTTCCTTCCCCACCTATTATGGCAATAGATTCGCAACTGTCTATTTTCAAGTGTGCATTGCGCAAAGCGGGCTCTCTCGCATCAGGGTATACATAAGTCAGGTTTTTGGCTTCTATGGAAAAGCCGCGTTGTTTAGAAGTATCAAGGTCAATAAGCCCGGATTCGTTTTCTAGTGGAAGGTCAGTTAGATTGGCCAGTTTTTCTACAGCGGTTAAAACATCATAGATATTATCCAAATGAAGAATGAGCTTTTCAATGGCCGATATAACAAGTATGATAACAAGCTCTGCCGCCACAAATTGCCCAACTGAAATCTGTCTGTCTATTACGAGAAAACTACCCAATATGAGCAAACTGCCTACAATACCAGTTTTGAAAAAGACAAAACCTCTAAACTGCGATAGCAATACTTTGAAATGTGCTTTTCTACGACTGAGGTAACCACCCAAATTCATTTCGAGTTTCTCCATGGGCAAAGGAGAATTGCCGGCAATTTTAAAGGTGATTAAGTTTCTTCCAAGCTCTTCAAGCCAATGCACAATTCTGTATTTGTACTTGGATTCTTCCAAGCTGGTTTGCAAACCTTTTTTCCAGGTAAAGAAGAATAACACACATAACACTGAAACAAGAAACAATCCAAAAAAAGCAAAGAATGGATGGTATAAGGATAGTAGCAAGAGTCCAAAAACTATTTGCAACAAGGCAGTAATCAGGTCAACAAGAATTTTGGTTAGCCCCTTTTGAATTGTCAATACGTCAAAAAACCTATTGATCAGTTCCGGAGCATAGGTTTTTAGGAGTTTCTCCATATTAATTCGTGGTATCCTAAAGGCAAAGTCAATTGCAGTTCTTGTGAAAATCCGTTGCTGGACATTCTCCACTATGGTCATCTGCATGATTTGCATGAACCCTGTTAAGAGCACTCCTATCACTACAAAAGCTGTAAGAAACATCACTGGTCTGAGAAAAAGCCCGCCGGATATAAAGCTTACTACAGACTGTACACCTAAAGGAAGGGTAAGCCCCAACAATCCAGCCAGGATTGCATATATGTAGATGTGCCAAATGTTCTTTCGCTCTTCCCTTAACAAACTGGCAAAGCGTTTCAAAGGGTTTTGATGCACATTTTCCCGAGGCACATCAGCCATTTTTATGGGAATGAGTGCTAAGATGTTCTTTTCTGCACCTTCAACTTTCGCCCCCATTAAATCGCTCTCACTTTGAAGGGTATCTATAAACGCCTTGTCAACTATTCCCTCATCGCCGTGGGGCTCGGCCCAAAGTAATTCATCTCCTTTAGGAGCCAACTGTAGCAAAATGGGCTCATGTGCTTTAAAGACTATAAAAGGAATGGGAAACGTGGCAAGCTCCTCAGCCAGGTCTTCAGGACTCAAAGTCTTGCGAGTGAAATGTATTCTGGTCTTTCCAGAGAGCGAATTGATATAAGCAATCCATTCGCTAAGATGCATATCGTTCTGGCCACCCTGGGAGAGGTTCTCAAATTCCATTTTTGGATTGAGCGTGGCCATGATTTGCCTAGTAAGCTCTGTAGCAGTTTTAGAGTTCATGCAGGTGTGTTGGTGGGTTCAACATACGAGTTCAGCAAAGGTTGAATGGATAAACAAAAAATTTGTTAAGAATGATTCTAAACAAGACTTGTTGTGGTGAATTAAACCTGCGAATGTATCCTAATTTCGCCCCTCTTATAAATGCAATTGAGTAAGCTCAAAGTTCACGGCGCTCTACTTACAGTAGGGCTCATATATGGTGCTAACTATAGTATTGCGAAATCGTTGATGCCAGGCTTTATTGGCCCAAACGGTTTCATACTTCTCAGAATTGCCGGAGCCTTGCTGTTCTTTCTTATTGCACAAGGTCTTTGGGTCAAAGAAACTATTAAGGACAGAAAAGACTATTTGAAACTCGCGGTTTGTGCTTTTTTTGGCGTGGCTACGAATATGTTGTGTTTTTTCAATGGTCTGGCACTTACCTCTCCGGTAAATGCATCAGTAATCATGACAGTGAACCCTGTACTGGTTCTATTATTCTCAGTACTCATTACCAAGGAAGCCGTAGGTGTGCACCGGGTAATGGGAATTATTCTGGGGATGGCCGGGGCCATTCTTCAAATTCTTGATCCTTTTGGAATGAGCAAAGCAATTGCCGGTATCAATTGGGAGGGAGATTTGTTCATTCTCATTAATGCTGCTTCCTATGCTGTTTACCTCGTTTTAGTGAAACCCTTAATGGTGAAGTACCACGCGATGACCGTTGTTAAATGGACCTTCATATTTGGCCTGATCATGGTGCTTCCCTTTGGCTGGAATGAGTTTGTTGCTGCTCCCTGGCATGCAGTGGATTTTTCAATTGTGCTCCGATTGAGCTTTGTGGTGCTGGCAACCACTTTTGTAGCCTATTTGCTCAATGCCTGGACATTGCGCTATGTATCATCTTCAGTGGTAGGCTCCTATATTTACTTACAACCGGTATTGGCATCATTTATTGCTGTATTCATTGGCGGTTACCCGTTTAATCTGACTATGCTCTTGTACGCAGGAATGATTTTCGCGGGAGTTTATTTAGTAAGCTTTGTAAAAAATAAACCTGCAATCAACAATGGGTAGAATAATGGCCATAGACTATGGGGGAAAGAGAAGTGGCGTAGCAGTTACTGACCCAATGCGTATTTTCGCTACAGGTTTAGAGGCTGTTGCAACAAACGATTTATTGAGTTTTATAGAGAAGTACATCCAAAATGAACAGGTGGATGTCATTGTTTTTGGTTTACCAATTCGTATGGATGGATCGTACTCGTCCATAGTATCGGAAATGAAGGAATTCGCAGAGAAACTGACCAAAAAACTACCTCACATTGAGATAGATGGTGTAGACGAAAGTCACACTTCACAGCAGGCAGTGCAGGCCATGGTTCAAAGTGGAGTTCCCAAGAAAAAGAGAAGAGATAAAGGCCTCATAGATAAAGTGAGTGCCACTTTAATTTTGCAACGCTATTTAGAGGAGAACAATATATGATATTACCAATCAGAGCCCTGGGAGATCCTGTTTTGAAAAAGGCAGCGAAAGACGTTTCCAAAGAGTATGATGGTTTACAAGAGCTTATTGACAACATGTTTGAGACCATGTATAATGCCAACGGAGTAGGCCTGGCGGCCCCTCAGGTAGGCTTGTCAATTAAGCTATTTGTGGCAGACACCAATGTGTCGTCAAAAAAGGATGAAGATTATGAGCCAGGAATGAAGGAAGCCTTTATTAATCCTGAAATTGTGGAACTTATTGGTGACGATGTTGATTTTGAAGAAGGTTGTTTAAGCATCCCTTCTATTACTGAGGATGTAGTAAGACCTGAGGGAGTTGCCATTAGCTACTACAATCGAAAATTTAAAAAACAACTCATAGAAGTAGACGGACTACTCGCAAGAGTAATTCAGCATGAGTTTGACCACTTGGAGGGAGTATTGTTTACAGATCATCTAAGCCCCATAAAAAAGAGGCTGTTAAAGTCAAAACTAGATAAGATTAGAAAAGGAAAAATCGACCCGCCCTACCCTATGCGCTTCGTAAAGTGAGTAGGTGTCTACTTTCCCTTTCTTAACTTATCAATCAAAAGTTCAATTGCATCAAAGTCGATGCCTTCAGGTCCTTCAAAGTCCTGCACGTCAATATCGTAGGAAGATTTGACACCTTGAGAAGGAGTATCTTTTACTCTCCTGAAAACATTGCCATCAACGTCATCCAATACTGTATCGACTATGGCATATGCTCCATGAGCATCATGTTCTGGCTTTGTTCTGCATGCCCATAAATGTACTTTGCTATCAGTACTAAAATCCTCTTTTGCTGGAATTTCAACATGCTGCACATTCAGCAATCCGGCAATTTTCACAGCCTGCTCTGAAGTAAGGTGATGTGCCTGAAGTACTACTTCCACACCGCTAAGCCACTGTAAGTAATCGGGTACTTTTATGGGAGATACAAAAGGCTCCTCAGAGGGGGTAATAGTAAGTGCCACGAAATCACAATCAAGTGCCGCAACCGCTCTTGCAGTGCTCAAATCAGTTATTCCGCTTATTCGTATTTTCGTCATCTACCACATTAAAGAGCAAAGTTACGTCAGCCCTACCAAGGTATTCAACCGCAAATGGAGTTCTTTATGAAATGATGGTGATATTTGCCATGTGTGACTAATACGATACTATGAAGTATAAAATCCCTCTCGTAGTGGCTCTTATGGGGCTTCTACTCTCCTCCTGCTTTACCAACGAGAGTTTTGAACCGGAGCCTTGGGTTCATGAGTTCAAGGGCCCCTTGGTTAAAACCACATTGGGACTATCGGCCCTCACCAATCTGCAAAAAATTAGACTGGTAGATAACATTACTTCTGCCGAAATAAACCCTCTGTGGGATGGGCCAGCAATTGTTCCGCCTATTACTGGGCTATCTTCATCAGACAATCCTCAGGTCTTTGAAACCACAGAATATTTTAAAGCCATACACACCGACTCACTTTTGGTACATGTAAAGTTTAGCAATGGCTACCCTTTAAGTTTTGGTAAAGGTTCAGAGTTGGTTTTCAGAAACTCTGACAACCAGGATGAGTTCTTCAGGCATTCTATTGAAAATGACATTGCTCCTGGTGAATCTTATGAGTTTGATATTGAGATACTCTCAAAGGATGGAGAAGAACCTGTAAAGGTTGAGTCGAACATTGAGTTCTATCTGGACAATTTCAAGTCACAAGGTACAAATGGTAATGTGGTTGATTTTACTAACGCCAGTACCAATTTCGAGTTTACGCTAGAGTTCATTAGCGTGCTCAAGCTAGAGATTTACTCAAACAAGTCATGGGGAGATACCATTACCACGAAACTCAAAGTATTCGACGAGGGTACAGAAAAACAGGAAATTGCTGAAGGGAAACTCACTTTTAGACTAACAAATGGTCTACCTGTCAATGGACGCGCTTTTGTGGACATTGAAGACCTTGACAATAACGTTATAGGTCAGGTATTTCAAGATACCTTAAGATTAATACCTGCTGATCTTGATCCTACTAGTGGTACGCTCAATCAGAGCACTGAAGCGGTAATTGTTATTCCGCTGGATTTTGACAAAATAGGATTATTCTATGACGAGTTAAAGCTCCGGATCATGTACGATCTCAATACCAACAACATCACTCAGAATGATGCCATACTGGTTACAAAGGAGTCGTTTATTGCGGCACAGCTTGTGGGAGAGGTTACAGGTTACGTTGACAAAATAGAACTAGACTAGCAATGAAGAGATTTTTAATAATAGGGTTATTTGCCGGGCTTCTCGCCCAGTCAGCGATGGCACAATATGGCAACCAATTCCAGTACAACTCATTCTTTAAAACTACAGGCTCATTTGAGTACCCATCAGAACTAGGAACGGACATAAGAACCATTTCGGTCAATCTTTTTGGAAGCTCTATGTATTTGGGTAACTCCGTGGCCGATGTAAACTGGCTTTACAATTTTGCCGACCAATCCAGTACGGCCCTGGCCAACAATACCAACTATTTGCAGGGACCAAATGGTGAACAATATTCCATTCCTCATGTCCTGCTGGACCACATGGTGAACCAAACGCCTGAAACCAACTATATACTTGGTGGCGGTGCTGTTTACCCTCCACTGGCCATTGCTTTTAAAGTAAAGACCGGTGAAGAAAAAAGGGAAATAGTGACTTTCTCATTTAATCACAAGTTGAAAACAGCTGCTTCTTATTACTTCGGTAAAAATCTGTTTCGCCTTTTGTACAACGGTAATGAAACGTTTAATGGCGAGCGGGTAAACCTTACGGATATCAATTTAGGTGTTCATGCCTATCGAGAAATAGGCTTTGGGGCTGCCTTCCCTATTATTGACTTAAAAGGGATGGGGCTTAGAGGAGGCTTCAACTTAAAGTACCTAACGGGCTACGGAGGCTTGAAAACCAACAACGCTGACGTATTCTTCCAAAGCAGTGAAGATGGAACCAACTGGACATTTGAGGGAGACTATAGAATCAATGCCGCTTACCCCGATTTTGACAACATCAACACTGGCGACCTTGTACGACAGGGAATTGGAACAGGTATTGGCATTGACGTAGGCGCATCTCTGCAGATTTGGGAGAACTTAAAGGCCTACATGTCCATTAATGACTTAGGAGCAGTAACCTACGGAAGCGATCATTCAACCAACCTTTCGTCAAGTGGCAAGGTGGTGTTTGAAGGTGTGAGGGTGAATGTTTTCAGCACTGATGATATTACAGTAAACTATGACACACTACTTACTAAGTTTAACCCAAAAGAAACCAATGAAGGCTTTAACATAGCCTTGCCGACGCGTTTGGTACTTGGTGGCGAGTTTGGCATCAACAGTAAAGAGAGCAAAAAAGGCGTTGAATACTTCCAACATAATCTATACTTCACCTACATCCAAGGGTTTAATAGAAGTCCAGGAAATTCTGTTCGTCCCTTTATCAATGCCGGATACGGCTACCGTGCTGGCAACGTAGTATCCGTTGGAGTGAATACAGGCTACGGCGGTATTTATGGTTACAACCTTGGTGCCTTTGTTGCCTTAAGAGGTGGTCCGGTACGTTTTGCTTTAGGAAGTAATGCCTTTCTAAGTGGCTTTGTACCCAATTTGGCAAAAGGATTTGATTTTAGCATGAATTTGGGTATTGCTATTTAGGACATTCTCCTATTTTTGCGCGACTCTTAACAAAAGGGGGATTAGCTCAGCTGGATAGAACGTCCCGACGCAGGTCGGGAAGGTCAGCAGTTCGAGTTCTCTGGTCTGCGGAAGGTAGACTCAAAAAAATATACCCGATGGGGGATTAGCTCAGCTGGCTAGAGCGCTACACTGGCAGTGTAGAGGTCATCGGTTCGAATCCGTTATCCTCCACAGAGAATGAAAGCCCTTGACGATCAGTCAGGGCTTTTTTGTTTCAGGAAGTGAATCAAGCTATAAGCTTGAATGAACGTACGGAAATTAAAAAATGGATGCGAAGCAGATAGTCTTTCATTTTGACTTTTGCAGAATTGCGGATCATGAAATAATCCGTTATCCTCAACAAAATCAAAAACCACTTCTTGTAAAAGTGTTCCTCTTTTTTTTTGCAAAAGGCTCCGAGCAATAATGGAATATTCAGAGGCTGAATAAAGCTCCTCCCGGGTCTTAAACCCTATCTAACGACGAGCTTTTGAGTGATTGTCCCAGTAGATGTATTGGCCTTAAGAAGATAAAAACCCACTGGCAAATCATTAATTACCACATCTGAGGTAATGTTGGATTCACTATACATTAATTGTCCTGATAAGCTGAATATCTGAAGGTTGTCAATCGTCAAACTCCCAATATCAAGTCTGAAGTCTCCATCACTTGGATTAGGAAAAATGGAGAGTTCGTCACGGGTGGTATTCTCAAATCCAGTAGCCGTTGCCGCGCTGATTTCGAGGGTATTTGTGTAAATGTTGTCTCCGTCATCTCGCCTATCGCCATTAGCCGCATTTCCGGCTGCATAGAAGGTTATTGCTCCCACATCGCCTGAAGGAGCTGTCCAGTCGAAAGAGAAAGAACCAGAGGTTGAAGAAGAACTTTGTTGAATATAGGTGTTGCCTCCAGCACTATAAGTTTCAAGTCCGGAAGAGGTGGCAAAGGTGCCCGAAGCCATGTCGCTTGCATCTACCGCAATTGCCTGAAATCCAAATTTCGAACTGCTTGCATCAGAGACATCTACATTAATGGTGTAGGTTTCTCCTGGCTCATACTCTTCAGGGCCACTTATTGTGAGGTTTCCTGTACCTGTGTTGGCAGTACCATCATGACATTGGGTACAATTTTGCCCGTTTTCTAAGGGCGATCCAGAAGAACCAGCACGTGGACCATTATCATTGGATATGAGTAGCAAAGAGGCGGTAAACATTGCTACGCAGCTTAGGGCAAGCAAGTAATTTTGTTTCATGGGGATTCAATTTCAATTATTGCTTTAGTTGCAATCCAGAAAAAATACCCTCGGGTTCATGGATGAGTCAATGGATTGATGAGCAGACGATTGGGCCGACACCCATCGTGATTGATAAATATTAGGATAAGATTTATTACGAGATTAAAAGGGGGTTAAATCCTATTTTTGAAAAAACGTATCTAAATGAATTGGCTCAGGTTTGTTCTTCCCCTGCTATGTTTCACCTTTTATTCAGTCATTGCTTCTTCGCAAAATGTGGCCCCACAAATAATCGCAGAAGACTGTGACGGGAATACACATGATTTGTACGAAGAACTGGGCAAAGGCAAAATCATTGTAATTGGCTGGACCATGCCCTGTGGTACCTGTGCAAAACCTTTGCTGGAAGTGCACAATGTGGTATTGGAGTATGCCATCAGTCATCCCGGAAAAGTGGAGTACTGGCTGGCCGACGACTTTGCAGAAACCTCATGCAGTACAATAAAAGAATGGTGCAGTAATAATGGCATAAACAACGCCATCTTTTTCTCTACCAAAAGCCTCGACATGTTCGATTTCGGGTCTGCCGGTATGCCCAAGGTGGTAGTAGTTGGCTGTGACAAGGGAACGGTCTATTATAATGTAGATGATTTCCCCTGGGGCGGAGGTGTAGATGAGGCTATCGCCGATGCCTTAGAAGATATGGACGGCGGTTGCCAGGGCCTTTCTATAGCTGAGCATGATTTTGCCAGTGAAGTAGCCTTGTTTCCCAATCCTGCCGGTACTGATTTAAACCTACACTTTGAGTTCAAAAAACCACAGGATTTTGTTCATGTGAAAATAATGAACGCTCTTGGCCAGGAGGCCATGAGTAGCTCTATACAGGAGAATGTACCCTTGAGCAATCAACTGCAACTGGATGTTCAGCAACTGGAAAAAGGCCTGTATTTCGTGGTTATTCAAGGGAGTGATGCTTCAAAAACACTCAGGTTTCAAAAACAATAAGTGATGAAAGGTTCACTCATTTTCGGTCTGTTATTCTTTTTCACCTATACACAAGTACTGGCCCAGGGCTGTTGTTCAGGTGGGGGCAATAACCCCATGGCCGGTATAGGACCTACCGGGGTTTTGGCCAAAGGGCAACTGGAGTTTACCCTTACCAATCTGAGTTCTCAATCGAACACGTTTTATACAGGTTCCAAACAGAGCGATCCCTATTTTGATAAACTCAATGGAAATTATTCACTGTTGCGTACCGAATACGGTTTAAACGAACGTTTAACACTATCTGCTTCTATTGGGCACTACCCTTTTAAAACCATTTATGAGTTTGCAGAGGAAGAAGGAGCGGAGCAACATACTATTTCATCGGGTGGCTTTGGTGATTTGATTTTTTTACCGAGATACCGAGTGTTTAATAAGCAGGCAAATGGGCATACTTCTGAATTGAATCTGGGCCTCGGTTTTAAGCTCCCTCTGAGTCAGGCGAATGACTCCAATTATGTTGGGACCTCGAAATTCCTGAATACGAGTCAGGGTACCCCTTTTATAGATTCATTTGAGATATGGCAGTTATCGCCGCCATTGGTTCAGACCACAACGGGCTCTGTTGATATGATGGCTTCCATTTTCTATTTACATACATTGGGAAGGGATTTCACCTTTTTCGCCTCAGGTTTTTACATCCACAGAGGATGGAATTCTATAGGCGTTAAGTTTGGAGATTTTAGCTCGCTGGGCTTGTTTATAAGCAAATCCTTAGGATGGGGATTCAGTGCTTCAATGCAGGTGAGAGGCGAATGGGTAGGCCAAATGAAAACGATTAAAGGAATAGATTTTCTTTCAGAATACAATATTGATCAATCGTCAACGGGTAGTTTTTGTGTAAACCTGAGCCCTATGCTCAACTATTCGTATAAAAGTCTACGTTTCTTCACAATGGCTGATATGCCTGTTTACCAAAACCTGAATGGCAACCAATTGGGTTTGCCAAGGCAACTAACGCTTGGTGTAAGCTATTTCCTGTTCCCTGACAAGGACGACAAGGTATGCGAAACCCCTATAGAGTTTACCCAGTTGACGGACACTTTGGGTGGAGGCCTGCGCGACACTACCTTTAAGGTATTTGGCAATTGCTCTATGTGTAAGGCCACTATTGAAAGTACGGTCTCAAAAATGAAAGGTATAAGCTCAGCCGTCTACTCGGTCGAAACAAATATGCTGACCCTGCATTTTGATGAAGAAGTGGTGACAGTAGAAAAGGTTAAAAAGAAGTTGGCCAAAGTGGGCTACGATACTGAGACGCATAAAGCCAGTAAAGCTGCCTACAACTCCTTACACGGTTGCTGCAAATACGAACGCGAAGGTATATAGGAGGGCAGAAGTACATTATATACTCTGCTCCGAGGGATAGATACTACATCGAATCTTGTGAGGACCTACTGAGACGCGTCACAGACCGCAATAACTCCAAAACACCTTCATCAAAATCTGGTATGCCCGGAGTTTTGCCAAAAAAAACGAATGCATACAAATACAATGACAGCTTTTTCTTAAAATTGACTTGTGTATCAATATCCAACATACATACGGTGCGTGGCACTGGTTCTACTATTTGTAATTGTTGGCACATCAAGTGGGGTAGCTCTTAATGTTCACTACTGTCAAGGCAATGTAAAATCACTGAGCCTGTTCGTAAAAGCGAAAGCCTGCTCATCTCTGGAGGAGACCGAGCCGGCACCTAACATTGCCAAACCCTGCGAGCCCGATGGCCACTCTGAGATTGGCCAGACACAATGTTGTGTAGACAACTCTTTCTTCTGCAAATTCAGAACACCCTATCAAACGGAAAAGCAATTAACGTTGCTTATAACCGCCAAACCAGTCTCTGAAGATTTAAAGCCGGTTATTAATCAGGATGTCTTCAGAGGCCATCTCAGGCAAGTTGAATTACTGGAGCCTCCATACTTTGACTTAGACATTCAAACTTCCTTTCAGGTATTCAGGCTTTGATTTTGAGCCCTTTGTTCTAATCAGTCCCTTGTAGGCTGATCACTTCTTATTTAACTCAAAATCAAAACAATGAAAAATCCATATTTAGCTTTAAGCACACTCTTACTCTTTGTTTCCATTTTTACTTTGTCATGTTCATCACAACAAGGAAATGACAAGGCACAAACAGGTAAAGAATACACTTCGGCATACATATGCCCTATGCACTGCGAAGGCAGCGGTAGTGAATCATCTGGCAAATGCCCGGTTTGCGGAATGGATTATGTGGAAAATGCAGATCATAAAGAACCTAAAGCTGACACCACATCCAACCATATTCAATCAAAAAAAAATACCAGCACGTTTTGTTGGAAACCCTAAAATAAAATCATGAAAAGGACTATAAGTATACTTACTCTTATCCTCGCCATCAATATATCATTTGGGCAGGTAAGTGTAAAATTCGGCATCAACCATCTGGTGAACGATGAACCCCTTACTATAAGAAGCACTGGCGAAAACAACCTTGCCAATGAGTTTACTGTAAGCCGGTTACAGTACTATATCTCAGAAATTAAGATCGTGCATGATGCTGACGACACCACAGAAATTGAGGACAAATACATTCTGGTAGACGCATTCAACACCACTTTTGAAGACCTCGGTGAATATGAAATTGATGAAGTGAAAAAAGTGATTTTCTCCATTGGTGTACCCACACCAGTAAATAATGAAGATCCAGCTCAGTGGCCAAGCGAGCACGCTCTGGCACCCAAATTTCCATCAATGCATTGGGGATGGTCGGCCGGTTACCGCTTTGTGGCTATAGAAGGCTATGCAGGCGAATCATTTGGCACCAAATATGAATATCACTCACTTGGCAATGACTACTATTTCACTGTAGAAATGGAAACTCAAGCCAAAATGGTGGATGGCAGCCTGGTAATTGGTGTAAATGCAGAATATTCAGATGCACTCAAAGATCTTGATATATCAAAAGGCCCTATACTTCATGGCGAGTTTCCTGATGCCATTAAGGTACTGGAGAACTTTCGTGACAATGTATTTTCAAGCGCCAATGGTGTGGTGAGCAGTGAATGGAAAGTAACTGAAGTACCATTTAGCATCTACCCTAACCCATCAGAAGATGGAGCGGTAATTGTTGACATTGATGCAACAGACAATCAACTTTACACCATAGAGCTGATTGATCTTACCGGCAGAAAAGTATTGACCATTACTGATATTGCAGACAGAAGGCAATTGCAAATTGACCAGGCAGGAAGTTATTTACTGCAAATTATTGGAGAAGATGGATTTGTAGGCACTAAGCATCTAATCACAAGGTGAGTTTGACAAGGAGTCTGTTCATTGGGCTTCTCTGGTACATTTTTGCGCTATTTCTTTTCTCCTGTGGGGGAGAAGTAATTGGTGATGTTGATCCAGGAGGTTCTTCATTCAAGCCTGTTGTACCTGAGGGCTTTCCTAAGCTTGAGTATCCTGAAGACAATAGATTTACAAATGCCCGATGGCAGCTGGGCAGGAAACTATTTTATGACCCTGTGATGTCGCGAGACAGCACCGTTAGCTGTTCTTCATGCCACAAACAATCGCTGGCTTTTGCTGACAACCTACCTACCACACCCGGAGTTGACAACCTGCCAGGCGTTAGGAACTCGCCCAGTCTTGGCAATATTGGCTACCATCCGTACTACACTCGAGAAGGTGGGGTGCCTTCTCTTGAAATGCAGGTTTTGGTACCCATACAGGAACACAATGAATTTGGCTTTAACATCCTGCTGATTCAGGAACGACTCATGAATAATGATGACTACATTGAGCTGAGCAAAAAGGCCTATGACCGCAACCCTGATTACTTTGTTATAACAAGAGCCCTGGCCACTTTTGAACGTAGTTTAATAAGCGGAAACAGCGCATTTGACCAGTACAAGTTTCAGGGAAACCCAAGAGCCATCAGTAAAGATGAGATTGCCGGCATGGAGCTTTTTTATAGTGCGCGCACCAATTGCGCCACCTGTCATGAGGGCTTCAATTTCACCAACTATTCTTTTCAAAACAATGGTCTTTATCTGCAATATGCTGATACCGGAAGGCAACGACTAACTGGTGAAGCATCTGACAGAGCATTATTCAAAGTTCCTTCCCTGCGAAATGTAGGACTTACGGGACCATATATGCATGATGGAACCTTCGCAACTCTTGATGAAGTAATTAAGCATTACAACACCGGAGGAAAAGCACACCCCAATAAAAGCCCACTGCTTAAACCACTACACCTTACCG
>ENA-OWNT01000784-OWNT01000784.1-seawater-metagenome-genome-assembly--contig:-NODE-784-length-56617-cov-4.558808_pt1 | contig 56617 bp, 42 predicted proteins | sample MGYA00238136_ERZ651165 | MGnify/ENA primary metagenome ERZ651165 (study PRJEB26861, sample SAMN08777766) | seawater metagenome | isolation source: coastal seawater | place: USA: Florida | collected... | reverse complement strand
TTGCTGCCGTGATGGTTGATTTTTTCGCGTATTGTCAGGCAAGTCTCTGAAAACTGGCTTCAAATTTTATCAAAAAAACCCAGCTCGGGCGGGGCGAATAGCCCATCTTCGAGGGGATTAAGGCAGATTTGCCCAATTCCTGCCGCAATTCTCCAGCCTTCTAAGGGGGTAGTGTTCCGGTGCAGAAGGCCGGGACAACAACCACTCACAACCGTTAATGAGGAGCGCCCGTGTTTGTTCTAGGGCGAAAAAAAAACATGCTCCAAAAACTGCTTCAATTGTGTTTGCCGCGTCTGAGAGACAGGAACACACTCCCCAGTCATGCACCGGGAAGGGATCACAAAATAGAAGCCCTGCGCAACTGGCACTCCGACGTGTCCCGCTCTACAACCGGCTGGCAATAGGTCGGCGAGGTCGCAACAGAGCTCTGCCAGTAGAGTGGAGCGAAGTGAGCGATGGGTGTACAGACAACGAGATGGCTGCCGGTTCTAGCCGTCTGGATGGCCGGTCTTGGTGTGGCTGCGCAATATGGCAAGATCAGCGTTGTCTTTGACCGCTTGCCAGAGCTTTATCCTGCGGCTGGCGCCAATCTGAGCTATAGCGTTTCGCTTGTTGGCGCGGTTGGGATCCTGTTTGGGCTGGTTGCCGGGCTCTTTGTCGCCTCCTTTGGCTATCGAAGGACGATTGTGACCTCCCTCTGGGTTGGGGCTCTGCTCTCCGCGCTTCAGGCGCTGCATTTGCCCTATGGCTGGTTCCTGGTCAGTCGGCTTGTCGAAGGTCTTTCGCATCTTGGTGTGGTGGTCGCCGCGCCAACGCTGATTGCCGGGCTGAGTGCCGCACGCCATCAGGAGCTGGCGATGAGCCTCTGGAGTACCTTCTTTGGCGTGGCCTTTACCTTGCTGGCCTGGTTTGGGCTGCCTTTGGTCGAGGTTTGGGGGATTCTGGCCTTGTTCTGGGCACATGCGGTGATCATGGCGGCTCTGGCCCTGTTTCTGGGGAGAGCCCTGCAGGGCATGCATGTCCCCGAGAGGCGGGCTTTGCCGCGGTTGCGCAGTCTTCCGGCCCTGCATTGGCCGATCTATCGCTCTCCGTTCAAAGCCGCACCTGCGGCGGGATGGCTGTTTTATACCTGTTGTTTTGTGGCGGTCCTGACCGTCATACCACCTTATATTGAGCCAGAGCAGCGCGCATTCGTGCTGGGCGCGATGCCTCTGGCCAGTATTCTCAGTTCCATGACCCTTGGCGTTTTCCTCATGCGCTATCAAACCGCTGTAAGGGTTGTGGAACTGGGATTTATCCTTTGTGCTCTAGCAGTTGTCTGGCTTTGGTTCACTCCGGGCGATCCCCTGGGCTGTATTGCCCTCGCGGCGGCGATGGGGTTGGTTCAGGGGGGATCCTTCGCATCGGTTCCGCAACTCAATGAAACCGATGCGGCACGGGCCCAATCCAGTGGCGTCATGGCGCAGGCGGGCAATCTGGTGGTCTGCGGCGATGCGGGCGATGCGCTTGGGGATTCACTCTATGAAGCCCGCCTGTTCGTGCGTGGCAGCGTGAAAAGCCTGGGCGCGGATTGCATCGAGAAGGAGATGCGCCCGGACCATCTGGCCCTGTTGGCCGATCTGCTGGCCCGCGCGGGCGTTGACGCCAAGCCGGAAGAGTTCCGCCGCTACGGATCGGCCCGGCAGCTTTATAATTTCGACATCGACAACGTCGGCGCGTATTGAGGATCAGACCATGAGCGATCACGACCACAAGATCCCCCGCACCGTCCCCATCCAATCGGCAACGTTTTCGAACCCCGTGAATGCCGAGATTCGCCGCGCGGCGGCCACCGGCATCTATGACATTCGCGGCGGTGGCGCTAAGCGGAAGGTACCGCATTTCGACGACCTGCTGTTCCTGGGCGCATCGGTGTCGCGCTACCCGCTGGAGGGCTACCGCGAACGCTGCGACACCTCGGTGACGCTTGGCACGCGCTTTGCCAAAAACCCCATTCAGCTGGATATCCCCATCACCATCGCAGGCATGAGCTTCGGCGCGCTGTCCGCGCAGGCGAAAGAGGCGCTTGGGCGCGGGGCGAGTGCCGCTGGCACATCCACCACCACCGGTGACGGCGGCATGACGCCAGAGGAACGGGGGCATTCCACCAAGCTGGTCTATCAATACCTGCCCTCGCGCTACGGAATGAATCCCGATGACCTGCGCAAGGCCGATGCCATTGAGATTGTCGTTGGCCAGGGCGCAAAACCCGGCGGCGGCGGCATGTTGCTGGGACAAAAGATCAGCGACCGGGTGGCCGAAATGCGAACGCTGCCCAAGGGCATCGACCAGCGCAGCGCCTGCCGTCACCCTGACTGGACGGGGCCAGATGACTTAGAAATCAAAATCCTAGAACTGCGGGAAATCACCGGCTGGCGGGTGCCGATCTATGTGAAGGTCGGCGGTACACGGCCCTATTTCGACACCGCATTGGCGGTAAAGGCCGGGGCCGATGTGGTGGTTCTGGACGGGATGCAGGGCGGCACCGCCGCCACACAGGACGTGTTCATCGAACATGTGGGCCTGCCGACGCTGGCCTGTATCCGCCCCGCCGTGCGCGCCTTGCAGGATCTTGGGCTGCACCGCGAGGTTCAGCTTGTGGTGTCCGGCGGCATCCGCACCGGGGCCGATGTGGCCAAGGCGCTGGCGCTCGGTGCCGACGCGGTCAGTATCGGTACGGCGGCGATGGTCGCCATCGGTGACAACGACCCGAAATGGGAGGCCGAGTATCAGGCGCTCGGCACCACCACAGGCGCCTATGACGACTGGCACGAAGGGTTGGACCCCGCCGGTATCACCACGCAGGACCCGGTGCTTGCCGCGCGGCTTGACCCGGTCGAGGGCGGGCGCCGCCTGCGCAATTATCTGAAAGTAATGACGCTGGAGGCGCAGACCATCGCACGGGCCTGCGGCCACAACCACCTGCATAATCTGGAACCAGAGGACCTCTGCGCCCTGACGATGGAGGCCGCCGCCATGGCGCAGGTGCCGCTGGCGGGCACCGACTGGTATCCGGGCAAGCCGGGCGGCGGATACTAAGGGATACTGGGCGGCGCGGGGTCGGACCTCGCGCCGTTTTCACGACGAACGACAGCAACAGGGAAACGGGAAAAGACGACATGACACTTGATCTGGCAGCCTACGCAGCCGAACGCGGCATCAAATATTTCATGATCTCCTTCACCGACCTCTTTGGCGGGCAACGGGCCAAGCTGGTGCCTGCGCAGGCGATTGCCGATATGCAGGCGGACGGGGCCGGGTTCGCGGGCTTCGCCACATGGCTCGACATGACGCCCGCGCATCCCGACATGCTGGCCGTGCCCGATCCGTCTTCGGTTATCCAACTGCCTTGGAAGCCAGAGGTCGCCTGGGTCGCCTCCAACTGCGTGATGGAGGGCGAAGACGTCGCCCAGGCCCCGCGCAACGTGTTGCGCCGGTTGGTGGCTGAGGCCGCCGAAATGGGGTTGCATGTGAAAACCGGCGTCGAGGCGGAGTTCTTTCTGCTGACGCCGGATGGCGAGCAGATCTCGGATGAATACGACACCGCCGCCAAGCCCTGTTACGACCAGCAGGCGGTCATGCGCCGCTATGACGTGGTGCGCGAGATCTGCGATTACATGCTGGAGCTTGGCTGGGGACCCTACCAGAACGACCACGAAGACGCGAATGGCCAGTTCGAGATGAACTGGGAATTTGACGACGTTCTGGCCACCGCTGACAAGCACAGCTTCTTCAAGTTCATGACCAAATCGGTCGCCGAAAAGCACGGGCTGCGCGCCACCTTCATGCCGAAACCCGTCGAGGGGTTGACCGGCAATGGCTGTCACGCGCATGTTTCGGTCTGGGATGCGCCAGGCGATGCGGCCACGGCCAATGTCTTCGCTGGCGCGGGCGAAGGCCAGACGGGTGAGCTTGGCCTGTCAGAACAAGGCAAGCATTTCCTTGGCGGCATCATGAGCCATGCCAGCGCGCTGGCTGCGATCACCAATCCCACGGTGAACAGCTATAAACGCATCAACGCCCCGCGCACCATGTCAGGGGCCACCTGGGCGCCCAACACCGTGACCTGGACCGGCAACAACCGCACCCATATGGTGCGCGTGCCCGGCCCCGGCCGGTTTGAACTGCGCCTGCCTGACGGCGCGGCGAACCCCTATCTGTTGCAGGCGGTCATCATCGCCGCCGGGCTGGACGGTATCCGCAGCCAGGCCGATCCCGGCAAGCGCTATGACATCGACATGTATGCAGAAGGCCACAAGGTACGCGGCGCGCCCAAGCTGCCGCTGAACATGCTGGATGCCCTGCGCGCTTATAATCGCGACAAGGGTCTTAAGGCTGCTATGGGCGAAGAGTTCTCGGTCGCGTTCCTGAAGCTCAAGCACGCGGAATGGAATGATTTCGTGTCCCATTTCAGCCGGTGGGAAAAGGACAACACGCTGGATATCTGACGCCCCCATTGCGGGAGGAGCGCGCGACCATGGACCAAGACAGGCCGATCACCTTTGGCTTTTTGCTGTTGCCCGGCTTTCCGATGTCTTGCCTGACCTCGGCGATCGAACCCTTGCGGGTGGCCAACGAAATTTCGGGCCAGGCGATTTTCGACTGGTGCCTGATCTCTGAAAGCGGTGGCCCCGTCCGGTCCAGCGCACGGGTCGGCTTTGATGCCGACGCCACGCTGGCCGGATGCGCCGCGCTGGACTATCTGTTCGTTCTCAGCGCCCCGGACAGCCAGTTTGCCGACAGATCCGCCAGTCAGGGCCGGTTGCGTCATCTGGCGCGCCACGGCACGACGCTTGGCGCGATCAGCGGCGGGGTGTTCCCCCTGGCCCGCGCGGGTCTTTTGGCAGGGGTCCGGGCCAGTGTGCATTGGTGTTACAGGGCCGCTTTCCGAACCGAATTTCCCGATATCGACGCCTCTGACGATGTCATCGCCCTGGACAGAAACCGGCACAGCGCCTCGGGCGCGGCGGCGGCGTTCGACCTGATGTTGCACCTGATCGACGAACGGCTTGGCACAGAGGTGTCAACCGAGGTCGCCTGTTGGTTCCAGCACCCGATCATCCGCGGCACCGGTGTCCAGCAACGCGTGCCGACACTGCATAGCGACAGCACGGTGGATTGCGTGCCCGAACCGGTGCGCCGGGCCATCGGATTGCTGAATGAACACCTGGAGGACACGATCACCATCGCCGAGGTGGCAGAGCGCATGAATATGTCACAGCGCCAACTGGAACGCCGGTTCAAAAGCGCTACGGGGCAAAGCCCCTCGGTCTACTATCGGACATTGCGGATGGGCGCGGCCCGCCAATTGGTGCGGTTCTCGGCCCGGCCAATCACCGAAATCGCCAACGAGGTGGGCTGCGCCAACGCCTCGCAGCTGTCCAGGAACTATCGGGCGGTCTTTGGCCTGTCCCCCTTTGAGGATCGGCGCAACACCGTCGCCTTTCGCGATGACGGGGCCGTGCCTGCCCTGCCTGCGGGCCACCCTGATCAAAGCCGCGGTACCTTATCTCCTCAGCCGGGCAGACGTTGACATTGGACCAGCCCGCTTGTCCTATCCTGCAAGACATCCACACAACCGCCCTGCCCTCGTCGGGAGACATAGATGACCGCGCATTCTGATCTTGGCGATATCATCGACCTTGACCGCTATCCGCTGACAACAGACGCGCTGGCCCGCCAATGCGGCGACAGGCTGCAAGAAGACGGGGTCGTGACACTGCCCGGCTTTCTGCGGCCAGAGGCTGTGGCGAAGCTGGTGGCCGAAGCGGAAGAGGCCGCATCTTTGGCTTATTACACGGCCTCGACCCACAGCGTGTACCTGACCCCACCCGATCCCGCCTTGCCTGCGGATCATGTGTTCAACCGGCAGCTCAGTTCCTCCAAAGGTTGCATCACCACCGATCAGATCCCCGAAAATTCACCCCTGCATCAGATCTATGATGCCGAGATGTTCAAGACCTTCGTCGCCCGCCTGGTCGGCGAAGACGGGCTGTATCCCTACGCGGACAGCCTGTCCTCGATCAACGTGCACTATGCCGGGGCGGGAAAAGAGCTGAACTGGCATTTCGACAATTCAGAATTTGCCATAACCCTGCTGTTGCAGGCGCCCGAGGGGGGCGGAGCCTTTGAATACGTGAAGGATCTGCGCGACGCCGAAGCGGGTGAGATGAATTTCGAAGGTGTCGCGGATTTGCTGGACGGTCGGACACAACCCCAGGTGCTGACCATCGACCCCGGCACGCTGGTGTTATTTCGCGGCCGCAATTCCATCCATCGGGTGACGCCAACCCTGGGCGATACCAAGCGCATCCTTGTGGTGCTGGCCTATAACTCAGAACCCGGTATCGCACTGTCGGAATCGGCCCGGAAAACCTTTTACGGGCGCTTGGGCGACCTGACCTGACCGCCAAATACCGTGCTGCTATAGCCCAGCCTGCGCCAAAGCAGCACCGCCAGCAGAACATTCCACACCGCCAGCGCGCTGGCCGAGGCGATGGCCGCGCCCTCGATCCCGAACTGCGGGATCAGGGCAAGGTTCAGACCTGTGTTCAACACCACGGCAACCGAGACCCCCAGAAGGGTCAGCCGCTCATGCCCGGTCATGTTCAGAACCAGCGCCACGGGGCCGAAGATCGCATTCACAAGCTGCCCGAAAGCAAGGATGACCAGCGCAGACTGCCCGCCGCTGAACTCCGCCCCGAACAAACCGGACAAAAGCAGCCGCCCGGCCAACAGGATCACGACAAACCCGATCACGGCCATGCCCGTAATCACCCGCGCGCTCAGCGTCACCAGCCGTTGCAACCCGTCCCTGTCCCCCTGCGCATGAAACCCGGCGACGCGCGGCAGGATCACGAAATTCACCACGCCAAGTCCGAAGGCCACAAGCTCTGACAGAACGGTCGCCCCGCGATAGAGGCCCGCTGCCGTGTCGTCGGCCAGCAGGCCCAGCATCACCACATCAAGGTTGGTATTGATCAGATGGACGCTGGCGATGGCCCCGAACGACAGCACGGACAGGCCCAGGGCGGCGCGGGGCAGATCAACGGTGCTGCTGTGCGGCTGACCAGGACGGAACCCGGTGGCGCGCAGGAACAGGGCCGCGCTGACCCCCGCCTCGGCTGCCACTGCGACAACCACGGCCAGCAACATGACGGTCACGGTGGTCCAGTCGTCCGGTGCCACCAAGCGCAATAGCGCGATCAGGATCAGCAGCAGCACGGGCCGCACGATGGCCTCTGGCACCAAGCTGGACTTGATCCGCCCCAACCCCTGCAACACACCGGCAAATATCTGCGGGGCAGGCATCAGCAGAAGCGCCAGCGCCCCAGCCAAAAGCGGCCCTCGCATCCCGTCTGGCGCGGGCGCCCGCAGCGCCCAAAGCGCAAGCGCCGCCGCCAGTAAGATGGCGATCACAGCCGACCAGCCAAAAGCCCATTGCCAGATCGCCGCCAGCCTTGTCGTTTCGTTACGGGCCGTGGCATAGGCGGTCTCTCGCGCCAGGGTCTGGCGCAATCCGATGGTGGGCGGCACCGAAACGATGGTCACCAGCGACAAAACGAAAGCGTAGTCGCCGAAGCGGTCAGGCTGCAACGCCCGCGCAACAAGGATCGTCGCAAGCGCCCCCAGCAACAGCCCCGCCCCACGCAGCACTGCCGCCACGACGGTCGGTCCGGTCCTGGCCCCTGCGCCGGTCAAACCGAACCTAGAAGAATGTGGACAATGAGAATTCGAAGAACGTATCGCGGTTCACCGCAGACAGAGGGTCCTGAACGTCCGACGCCTCGATATGGCTGGCACTAAACTGGGCCCGCATCCGGTCGCCGATCCGCCGGGACAGCGACAGAGAATAGAGCTGCGATGTACTGTCTAGATCGTAGAACACACCGAATTCCATGCGGCTGTCGTTCGGGTCATTCAGGCTATAGTTCAAACCAAAGAACGCATCATTATCGAACACGGTCGTCGGCTGGCGCGAACTGCGGTCGTCAAAGTGATATTCCAGCGCCAGGATCAGGCTGCCATCGGTGCCCCACAAATCGTTGAACGTGTGGTCGCCACCGATAATGCCGGCCATGAAATCCTCGTATTCGGTTTGCCGGTGGAACCCTTCAAAGCGCAGCTGCGTGTCGCCCTGCGCATAGACGGCGGTCAAACCCCATTGCCGCATATCCTGATAATAGGGGATCATGGCCACGACATTCGGGGCCTCCAGCGCCACGGCCGGCCCGAAATTGGCCAGCAGATAGGCCGCCATTTCAGCGACACTCGCCATGGTGGACCCGCCCGCCGCATAGTTGGCGCGCACGCCATCGGTGATCTGCGCACAAATCGCGGGGGTAATCGCGCCCGAGGCCCTGGCGCAGCCGGGCAGTTGCACGGAATCCCGGTTCGTGCCCTGATAATAGGACAGCCCAAGGTCCAGTGACCCCGGTCCGACCGAAAAGAAGTTGCTATAGCGCAGGGCGAAGTCCAGTTCGTCCTCTTGCTCGTATCCGGCGAAATCCCCGAACGTATAGATCGGGCCGCGCTGGCGCGAGGCCATGCCACCGAAATTGTCCTGCACATCGCCACCCAGAACATAGGCGCTGAACGTGCCGATCTGGGTAAAGAAATTGGCGTTGATCATCGCCGTGCCGATCAGTTCGCTGCCGCCGATCTGGTTCGATGTGTCCCGGGCGTTAAGCACATTGACAATCGACCGTCCGCTGCTGACACCCCAGTTTTCGACATTGTAGCCCAGGACAATATCCCAGTCGCCGAAATTGTTGGTGTAATAGGCCTTCTGCACATTGAAGACCGAGCGGTCATTGGCATCGTCGCTCAGCGCATCGAACTGGAACACCAGTTCACCGGTGCCGAAGTCAAGCGCGCCGTTCAGTTCCATCCCGATAAACGGGTAATAGCCTGCCGATGCCTGCCCGGGGTACTGACCATCGTCGGTATAGTAACGAAAGCCAAGATCGATCTGCCCGGTAATGCTGTCGGCCACGGCCGGAGACGCCATAGCCAAGATCGTAGCCGCCACGAAGCCGGTTTTCATCATTGTGCAGTCCACCCCAAGCAGTCGTTAACTAATCCCCGGCTTCTTCCCTAGCGCATGTAACATGCGCCGAACAGCATCGTTGTCAGGGACTCGTGAAATCAATGCCCGCACATGCCTTTTCGGCAACAACAGAAGGGCGCGGTCAGTTAATCCGACGCAGGGCGTTGACCGTGAAGGCAGAGTCCCTCAGCCCCTGGTCGAACACATAATCCCCCCAATTCAGCACCGTGCTGGCCCCGGTCAGGTGATTGTCCATTTCCATCCGCGACGCCCGCCAAAAGCGGTTGGCGTAGCGGCGGTAGCCCGTGATATCCAATGTCTTAAGATGCGCGCCGCGCCGATCGAAGTAATGCACCTGCTGCAGTCGCAATTCCTGCTGGTCCAGCCAGATCCGCTGCCGGCTGTAGCCGGAATTGGTGGTCGGAAACCGGTCGATGACATGGCACATGCCCCGGCCCTGAAGCCGTTCATCGGCGATCCAGAGGTGGTCGAACTTGTCGACTTCCTGATCCACCATGTCCTCGAAGGCAAACTCGCTGCCGACGAAAGACCCTGACCGCCCCGACCCGCTGATCCGGCGCACCCGTTCCATGGCGGGCAGGAACAGCCATTGGTTGTCTGACCGCCCGGTATAGGCATGGGTCAGCAGCGCCGTGTTGCGGATGTCACCCGGCCAGCGGAAAATCAGCAGCGACCGTGATTCACCGGGGCCAGTGGCAATCCAGCTGGCATCGAACCGCCGCGTCGCCTCTTGCCCGCTGGCAGTGCGCAGCACCATGTCGCCTTCAACCGTAATATCCTCATATCCGGCCCGTCGGTTCGCGGCCTCGGTGGCGATGGCCAGTCCACGTTCTTCGGCGGCGGTATCGGCCTGAGCGGCGCGCGTGGACAACAGTGGCAGCGCAAGGCCGAGGGACAGGAACAGGCGACGGTTCAGGCTCATCTGCGGTTTCCTTGGGTCAGGGCCAGCAGCGCTGGCAGCAATAATAGGTCAGACAGCAAAGCAAAAAAGATAACGACCGAGGTCAAAAGCCCGATGTGCTGGTTAATCGCAAATCCGGATGCCGCCATGATAACAAAGCCGATGATCAAGGCAACCGAGGTCAGCACGATCGCCGAACCCACGACCGAAAACGTGTCCTCCAACGCGGGCTGTACGGCCATGCCGCGGCGGCGGCAGCGCATGTAGTGCATCAGGAAATGCACCGTGTCGTCGACCACGATCCCGAATGTCATCGTGGTGACCACCGTCGAACCAAGGTTCACATCGCCCAGAACAAGGCCCCAAAAGCCAAATGCCAGCACTGCCGGGATCAGGTTGGGCACCAGGCTAAGCACCCCGAAACGGAAACTGCGCAATGTCGCCATCATGGTGGCAGACACCAGCACCAGCACCAGCAGAAATCCGCCGAGCATCTGACTGTTATTACGTTCCGATATCCGCGCAAAGGCAATCGCGATGCCCGAGGCTCGGGTGGCAATCGACGGCTCGTTTTCCGAAAGCCAGGTTTCGGCAGCTTCGGCAATGGCCCGGATCTCGGCGCTATGCTCGGACCGGATGGTTGCGGTCACCAGGGTCTGGGTGCGATCCACATCCATCATCACGTTCAGATCCATCCCCACGGGCAGCGACAGTTCGTAGAACATCAGCAACTGAGCATTGGCCGCCTGACTGTCGGCCACGGCATAGGCGTCCGGGTCGCCACTGCTCATATTCTGGTTGAGGTCCTTAATGATATCGGTCAGGGCCGTGACCCCGACCACGCTCGGCTGACGTTCCAGCCAGGTGGCGAACCGGTCGATCCGGCGCAGAAAGTCCGGGTCGAACACGCTGGCGCCATCGGGGGCCTGAAAGGAAAACTGCAACGACTCCAGCCCGGTCAGACGGGCCTGAATGGCCTCGGAATCCTGCCGCAGGTCATATCGATGATCGAAATAGCGGATGACGTTGTCATCATAGTCGATCCGGGAAATGCCGACCACGCCCAGGCCCACAGCCAACGGAAACACCGTCAGCCAGATCCGCCTGCGGTCGATCACCCAACCGGCGAAGCGACGCATCTGCGCCCCCGTCACCATCAAGCGCCCGGCCCCTTGCGTCTGCCGCCCCGACAGCAGGGCGGGCAAAACGATGAACACCGCCAGATGTCCGAAAATAAGACCGAAGGCAACGATGTTGCCCATATCCGCAAGCGGCGGCGAGGGAGAGAAATTCAGGCACAGGAAGCCGAAGGCCGTTGTCAGATGGCTGACCGTGACCGGTGCCAGGTTTTCGATCAGGGAATGGCGAAACGGCCGCGGGTCGGTGTCATCTTCTGCCGCCCGAATCCAAGCCAGGATGATATGTACGCAACTGGTTGAGACCAGAACCATCACCGCAAGCGGGCTGATCGCGGTGCCCGCCGTCAGGGTGACGCCCGTCCACCCGGCGAAACCGAAGGTGGCTACGGTGGAAAAGAACAGCACCATCAACGAGGCGACGACCTTGAGGATCGAGCCCATCGCCAGCATGAAAAGCACGGTCACCGCAAGAAAGGCCAGTGGGACAAGGTACAGAATATCCTCGATCGCGACGCGGGCCAGCAGGTTGTTGCCCAGCATCGCGCCCGTGGCCCTGAATTCCCATCCAGGATGGGTGGCACGCCAGCCGTCCAGCAGGTCGGTCAGGAACCCCTCAACCTCGTGGCGTGCATCCGGCTGCCCATCGGGCATCACGACGCGGATGGTCATGCCATAGGCGGTGCCATCTTCGGACAGCAACATGTTGCGCATATCGTCCGAGGCCAGCGCCAATTCCCGGAACCGATCTGCGGCCTCTGGCGTGACCTCGGCATACTCGTCCAGCATCGGTTCGACAAGCAGTTCGTCCTCATCGGCATAGCTGTGCATATGGTTGACCGGGGAATCCACGCGCAGCGAATAGGGCATCTGCCAGGCGTCATCGGTCATTTGTTGCAAGCTGCGCAACGTATCGGGATCAAAGGCGGTGCCGTCAGGCGGGATCATCATCACCAGAAGGGTGCTGGACAGGGTATAGGTGTCGTCGTTGCGCCGCAGGTCCACATATTCCTGGTTTGAAGATCCGAAAAACGCCCGGTTATCGGCGGACACTTCCAGTCGCGCCAACCCGGCCGCAAGAAAGGCCAGCACCACAAGCAAAATTGCAAACAGCCCCCAGCGAAGCCGGAGCAACAGGTCGACAATCCGTTCGGTTACGGTCATTTCAATGTCTCTTCGCGCTCGGCCATCTTTGCATAGCCATATTGGTGAAAATACCTATCCCAACGTTCGTCGATCACGGCGACAAAGTCCTGTTCCAGGGTAAAGGGGTTTGTTTTGTAGCCTTGGCTGCGCGCCGCCATTTCGGCGTAGTGTCCTGCAACCCTGTCAAAATCGCCCAGATCGAGCTGGTCATAGATCCCGCGCATGACGCCCGGGATATCGGCCTTGAGATCTTCGTAGCGAATGGTGATCAACTGCCCCTCGGGGATCAGATCCGTCTGATCGTCAAACGCATCATGCAGCTGCGTGAAACGATCCAGAAGGCTGGCGTCAGACACGGCCTGACTTGGGATATGGGTCTGCAAGGATTGCAGCGCCAGCATCGCCGCATTGGTTTTCCGGACCGAGGAAAAAATGCGGTAAGGGTCCCTGACGATGTGAATGAATTGCGCATCGGGGAACAGCCGCAAAATCTCGGCAATTCGGGCAGTGTGGGCAGGTGATTTCAACACCAGCCTCTTGCCGGGATTGGCAAACTGGACCCGGCGCAGAAACGCCAGCCAGACCTTGCGCCAATAGACGGCTTCTTCCGCTGGCATGTCTTCGGTACGGACAGTTGCGCCGGGCACGATCTCGCACGCCAACAAAAGCCCCCGGTAGGGCGAATAGGCCCCTGACAGCAGAATGGCGTGTTCGTCCTCTTCCGGGGCATTCATCCCGACGCCCACATTGTCCATCGGCCGGCTGGTCGGGTAGATCAGGCGCAGCAGTGGCGCCAGCAGACGCCGTCCGACCAGAAAACACTCTGGCGCGAAACAGGCCTGCATGGTCGGCGCCGCAAGGCCGGGATCTGCCAGCATTGTCTGATGCAGCCAGGTCGTCCCACTGCGCCAATGGCCGATGATGAAAACCGGCGCGGGCGAGATCGGAGTTCTGCGGACTTTCGGCTCGACCAGGACCAATCCGATCCATTTACGCAGCTGATTGAAACCAGTGGTCACGATGATCCCGGCAACGGCAGGGTATCGGGCGGGGGCAACCTTGGACCAGTTGCCTTTCATCAACCGCAGGAACGCACCCAGCGTCATGCCGTTCCATAGCCGGAAGGCAAAGCGGCTGACGCCGACATCCTGCGGGCCCATCTTGCGGGGGGCACGGTCCGGCCCGGTCATATGCCCGCCATCCCGGTCAGGTCCAGATCCAACAGATCGCAGATCTTCTCGGCCAGGGCAGGCATTTCGCCTTCGTCATAGGCAATTCCGTCATAGCGCAGTATGAACCCGCTGCGCCCGTTATCGGCCCCAAGGCTGAACTGCTGTTCCGCCAGCGACCGATGATAGACCCCCACATCCACGGATGACACCCAATAGGGGCCCATCCGCTGTTCCACGCCATAGCCTCGTTTGAAGCCTTCGCTGAACACTGACCGGTCCTGACGTGACATGGCGCGGGGCTGATAGGCTGATATCTGGCCGGGATAACCGCCTGCGGCGATAATCTCATCTTCCCATGCCGTGCCGCGCCGGGCCGCCTCATGGGGCAGATGTTCAAGCGCCGCCATCAGCGTTGCGTTCAGGTCTCGGGCGGCGCGGTCCAGTCCCGCCGGCCCCGCTGCCCGATAGCGCGTAACAGGGTCCAGCGTATGATCCCCCACATAGGTATCCAGCGCCGGATTGGTCCGCGCCACATGGGTCACGAACATCAACTGATCCATGTCATATATCTGGCACAGCGCCTCCAGATAGCCAGAGAACAGAACCGTCGCCAAGCCCAGACCCAGACGATCCGCCCGGGCTTCCAGACGGGTCAGGCTTTTGGCGCTGGCCGACACCGTCAACAATCGCGCCTCGACCTTGCCGGTTCCCCGCCAGAGCGGTTCCAGCCCCTTGGCCTTACGCCCAATCAGCGGCGCAGGCGGAAAATCGCGGTGCATCCGTTCCCAGAAGGCGGTGAACTCTGCGGCCCGGCCCGGCGGCGGGTCCTCGAATTTCGCGATATAGTCCGCATGGCTGACAGCGCGGGTCAGGACCGGCATTCCGATCAGATATTTCATCAGGTCTTCGGTCAAGACCACCATGCCGAACCCGTCGGTAACAGCGTGATGCACGCGGCTGACGATCACGTCACCGCGGGTGCCGCAATGCACCACCACAAGCTCTGCCAATCGGTTACCAAGCAGCGGCATCGGTGCGTTCGCGATTTCGGTGATCCTGGCGCGGAACGTCACGTCATCCATATCGCCAAGGTCAATCTGGCGGATCTGCGGCGGTCCCGGCGGATCGATGATCGCCATCCATTTGCCCCTGATCCGATCAAACCGGATACGCAGGCAATCGTGACGGGCCAGCAGTTTTTCTGCGGCCCGTGACAGACGGCGAAAATCGACGCGTGGGCGGACCAGTGTGGCGGCGGGCAACACCCAATGCTGACGCAGATCGTCCAGGCAATCAGGATCGCTGTCCTGATCAAGCAGATAGACCTGGCCCAGATCGGCCCGGTGCATCTGAACGCTGTGTGTCGCCCCCGCCATCCGATCCGCGCCCCTAGGTCACCGGCAATTCCGACGGCTCCGGGGCCCGCCCCCCTGCCAAAGCCAGCTCTGCCTGGATCATCTGCAACAGAGTATTTGCGGTTGCCTCGTCCAGAACATCGCGATCATAGACCAGCCGGAGACGCGCTGCAGGGGCGGACAGATCGGCCTGCAGCCACAGATCATGCAGCGTTCCCGTCGGCGCGGCCTGTGTCAGGTCGGCCATGGGTTCGACCAAAACCTGTCCCGGCATCAGGCCCCAATCAGCATAGCTTTGTGCGAATTCCACTGTGGCGGCCTGGCTATCAAACGCCTGATGATCGCTGGCCGCCGCCAGAACCCGGCGCAGGGCGGCCTGCCCGATCCGGTCTGCCGGGTCGGCGGGGACGCGCAGCGGCTGGTCCAGCACGAACGGGCCGACGGCCACACCCTTGTGCGGGCGCAGCGATAGCCTGCGGTCAACCAGCACAGCCCCAGTGCTGGCCGTGGCCTTGCGCAACGCCGCCGCCAGCCCCAGCAACAACGACGCCTCATCCAGCGCACCACTCAACTGCCCCTCGATATGCCCCGCCGGACCGTGATCCAGCCCGACACCCGCAGGCATCAGCGGACGACAGCGATGTAAGAAGGGAACCGTGGCCGCACCCGCCGACAGGCTGTACCACCAGAAGGCCCGGTCAGTCTGCGCATCGGGGCGCTCGGCGTCAAAGCTATGCGCGGCGATGGCGCCAAGCAGCGCCTTTTTGGGCGTCGCCCGTTCCAGATCCTGCCCTGCAAGCAGTGCAAGGATGTCCGACAGCAGCAAATCGCAAGAATGCTGATCGCCGAGAACCGCATGAATGGTCACGTTAAGCTGCCCCCCGTGGGCGGTGATCCTCAGCAGCTCGCCTGCCGACAGGTCAAGCAGCCCGTCATCCACGGTTTCAGACAGCTGCGCACCGGGGCCGTCCAGATGCAACCGGCCTTCCCCATCCAGCCGCATCCGCAGCATCGGGTGGCGCCGGTTCAGCTTGGCGATGGCCTTGCGCAATGCATCCGCATCCGCGCCCTCGGGCAGGTCCGCGCAAGCCACATGTTCCATCGCCCGGCGCGCACTGTCAGAGGTCATCGGCGCAAGCGCCATGCGCATCAGGCCGCGCTGACGATTGCTGGCGGGCAGGCCGCTGGCCTTGACTGCCCCGGTCCCGGCTTCCGCATCCTGTGCACCGTCTTCCTGGGCGCTGGCCTCGGCCTGTTTCAGCACCTCGATCTCTCCGGCCAGCATCTGCGACAGCTCGGCCACTGACGGGGCCTGAAGGAACTTGGACACCGGCAGCGAATAATCCATGGCCGTCTCGATACGGATCTTCAGCTCGAACGAGGACAGGCTGTCGAGGCCAAGCTCGCTCATCGGGCGTTCGACCTGGATCGTGCTCTTGTCGATTTTCAGCACGTTCGAGATTTCGTCCATGATGTAATCCTGCGCGGCATCGACCAGCGCCTCGCCCTCCAACTGCATCAGCCGCGTGCGCACCTCTTGCGTGGCACCGCCATCGGCCTGCAACGCGCTGGCCATGCGGGGGCTGCCACCAAGGGCCGGGTTGGCGCGGGTCATCTGCGCCCAATCCCCGCGGGAATAGACGAAGGCCGGGGCGTCGCGTGTCAGGCTCAGCTCCATCGCGGCGGGGAAATCCCCCTTCTTCAACCCGTGCAGGCCAACGCTTTCCAGATAAGAGGCCAACGCCGCATTACGTGCGACGAAACCGGCATCGGCAATCGCCCCCCAATCAATCGCCGTGCCCGGGCGGCCAAGCGACTGGCGGTAATAGGCCAGCGCATCAAGAAAGGCGTTGCCGACAACATAGTTGCACTGCCCGGCTGAGCCGATGACCTGCGAGATTGAAGAGAACCCGATCAGGAAGTCAGGCTCTGCCCCGGCATCGGCAAAGGCGCGGTGCAGGTTCCAGCCGCCCCGGATCTTGGGCGACAGCACATCGGTGATCATATCCGGCGTCAATTGGTTGGCGAACCCGTCCTTGATGACCGCCGCACCATGCACGGCCCCGCGCAGGGGCCTGTCGCTGGCAAGGCTATCGGCAAGAAACGCCCGGACCGCATCATAATCCGTGACATCGAGGGCCGCGACCGTCACCTCGGTGCCCCTTGCACGCAGCTTTTCGACAAACCGGTCGCCCGCCGCATTCGTGCGGCCCGAGCGGGAGGCAAGAACCAGATGCCCGGCCCCGGCCTTGGACAGCCAGTCGGCAATGGCAAGGCTGAAACCGCCCGTGCCGCCCGTGATCAGGTAACTGGCATCCGCCGACAAGCGCACCGGGCGGTTCATGTCGCGGCGGACATGGAATTCTTCCTCCTCCAGCGTCACCACCACCTTGCCCACATGTTTGGCCTGGCTCATGTAGCGGATCGCATCGCCGATCTGGCTGATCGGGAATTCGGTATAGGGCAGCGGGGACAGCGCCTGGCTGTCAAGCATCTCGCCCAGTTCCCGGAACATCTGCGCCAGAAGATCGGGGCGTTCCTCGCCCATGGCGGCCAGGTCGAGAACCGAAAGCGACACGTTGCGGCGCAGCGCTTTCATCCCAACGGGCGCATCCTCGTACACATCGCGCTTGCCGATTTCGAGGAAACGGCCATAGGGGGCCATGATCTCCAACCCTTTGGCAATGTAGTCACCGGGCAGGGAATTCAGCAGGATATCGACGCCCTCGCCCTTGGTGATCCGCGTCACGTCATCGGCGAATTTGAGCGATCGGGAATCCATCACATGCGGCACGCCCAGTTCCTTGAGACGGCGGCGCTTGGCGGGGTTGCCAGCAGTGGCGAAAATCTCGGCCCCTGCGGCCTGCGCCAGTTGCACGGCCGCGGTGCCCACGCCGCCCGTGGCCACATGGATGAACACCTTGTCCCCCGCGCGCATCCGCCCGACATGGTTCAGCGCGTAATGCGCCGTGGCAAAGGCACTGGGAATGGTCGCGGCCTGCGCCAGCGAGATATGATCGGGCAACACCGTCAGCGCCTGTGCCTCAATCGTCATGAACCGTTGCAGGCAGCGCTTGCCAAGCCCCATTACCCGGTCACCGGGTTTGAACTCGCTCACCCCCTCGCCCACGCATTCGACCACAGCGCCGAATTCCAGCCCGAGGTTTTCCCAGGCCGGTTCCGGCTCGGCCTCGATGGGCAAAAGGCCGGTCACGGCCATGATATCGCGGAAGTTAAGCCCCACGGCCGAGATGCGCACCCGCACCTGGCCCGGCCCCACGGGTTGCAGCGGAATTTCCGACAGGCCCACGTGGTCGATCACCCCGGGGCTGCGCATCGTGGCGTGGAAATTCGTGATCTGGTCGGCCTTTGTCACCGTCAGCAGCTTTGCGTCGAAATCCTCCGGATCGGCGTGAACAAGGCGCGGGGCGAAACTGCCCCCGTCGCGCAGGACCAGCTCGGTTTCCGGGCCGGGGCGCAAAATGCGGTCCACCAACGTCCCGGGATCAGACAAGTTGCCCGGATCGGCATCAATCAGGCGCACCCGGTATTCCGGCGCCTCCGTTGCCAAGCCGCGTGTCAGTGCCACGATCGGCATTTGGGTCAGGATGCGCGCATCGGCCCCACCGGCAAAGCGCTGCGGATAGGCGCCCGAGGTCAGCACCACGATCTCTGGCAGGCCATTGGTGCCGCTGCGGGCGAAATCCATCAGGTCGCCCAGACCGATCATGTCCTGCGTACAGGCATCGAGCGGTGCAAACAGGTCTTCGGTGTCACAGCCTTCAGCAACCTGAGGCAGCGCCAGAGGCCAGGCCGCAATGATCCCTGCCAGGGTGCCTGTCTCTATCGCGTCGGCAGCCAGATCATTCAACGCATCGCGGATATCCCCGTCCATCGACACGCGGGCCACACGATCGACATCCGCCCCCGCTGCCGCAAGCGCGGCAGCCAGCGCATCGTCATGATCAGACCCGCCCTCCAGCAACAGCCAGCGGCCATTGACGGGCGCGACCTCTTCTTCACTGTCACGCAGTTCGACCATTTCCTGCCGGACGAAATGGGCGGGCACGTCGTCGCCCTCGGCCTCGGCCAGAGTGTTGGGCAGGACGCTGACCTTCAGCCGCTCGACGGTCATCAATACGTTGCCATCCGCGTCGCGAACCGTGAACCCGGCTGTGGGGCTTACATTCGCCGTTGACTTGATCTGATCTGCTTCCACGAAGATCTCATCGGGAAAATCGGCAAAGACACGGATACGCCCCACACCGACCGGCAGGCAAACAGCGTCATCAGGTTGACGGCCCTGCTTGACGCGCTTCAACGTCATCCGGGGTTCCAGCACCTGCAAACACCCATCCAGCATGGTCGGGTGCACATAGTGGCGACCCTGCGTGGACCGGGCTTCGTCGCGCAAGACAATCTTGGCAAATGTCTTGGAGGGGGTCATCCAGATCTGTTCGATGGTCTGGAAGGCGTCGCCATAGTTGATAAAGGCCGAGGTGATATCGGCATCGTAGACATAGGCGGCATCCACCTCCTGCAACCCCTTGCGGTCAGCGTCGAAGGGTTTTGCCGGCGGGGCCTTTACATCCGTGATCCGGACCCGTGCCTCGCTGCGCAGGACCCAGTCGTCATTGGCATCGCGCACGCGGGAAAAAAGCTGTACCCGCCCACGGCCAGGATCGTAGAGAGAGCTGAAGACAATCTCGGCCTCCGGATCGATGAACAGCGCCTCATGGATGATGGCATCCTCGATCTCGATCGTCTTGTCGGCACCGAACCGTTCCCGGCACATGGCGATAATCGTGTCCAGATACCCCGCCGCCGGAAAAATCGTATCGGCCTGCATCCGGTGGTCTTTCAGATAGGCATAAGCCTTCAGGTTGATCTCGGACAGCCATGTGGTGCCATTGCCTTGTTCGCGCTGACCAAGGAACGGATGTTTAACGGGAACGAACAGCAGACTGCGGCTTTCCTCGGAATCCTGCCAGAACGGCTCTTCCATCCAGGCATTGGGGGGCAGATCGACACCGGTCGATGGCGTGCCACTGACAGCCGCCCAATCCAGATCGAAGCCCTGAACGAACAAAGCCGCCGCCGCCTGCGCGACGGTGTCGAAATCGGGGGCCTTGCGCGACAGGGAATTCAGGACACTGACATTGGCCCCGGCTTCCAGCGCGGTGCTGCGGGTGGGACCGGCCAACGTAGCCGCAGGGCCCAGTTCCAGAAAGGTGGTCGCGCCAAAGCTGAGCGCGGCTTCGATCCCGCCTTGGAAATTCACCGGCCGGCGCAGGTTGAGCCAGCCGTAATCCGTATCGAACCGCGTCTCGGGTCTGCCGGTGACAGTCGACAGGAAGGGCAGTTTCGGAACCGACCAGTCAATCGTCGCCATTTCCCGGCGGAACCACGCCTCGCCCGCATCCAGATGATAGGAATGCCAGGCGGTATCGACGGTCAGCGCCCGGATGAACGTATCGGGGTTCATCATCTCGAACTCTTCCACGAAATCATGCAGCGCATCATAGTCGCCGCTGATGGTCGTCGAACCCGGTCCGTTGATCGCGGCAATGCCCAGTTTGCCGTGATCGGGCAGCAGGGCCTCTACATCCTCGTGATGCAGACCGATGGCGGCCATCGCGCCTTGTTTGCCCAACTGGTCACGGATCACACCGCGCTTGGACAGGAATTTCGCCGCCCCCGACAGGGACAGCCCGCCCGCCACATAGGATGCCGCCGCCTCGCCGATGGAATGGCCCACGACCATGTCGGGGGTGACGCCAAAGTCACGCCAGACTGCCGCCAGACCCGACTGGATCGCGAACAGCGCAGGCTGCGTCACGGTGGTATCATCGATGCGAGAGCTGTCCTTGTCGCGCAACAGCTCTTCTTTGATCGACCAGCCCGCGACGGGTTGGAAATGGCTGTCGAAATCCTCAACTGCCCTGCGGAAGGTCGCGTTATGGTCCAGCAGGTTGCGCGCCATCGCCCACCATTGGCTGCCCTGCCCCGCAAAGGTAAAGCACAGGCGGCGTTTGCCCTGAACCTGACCAGTCAGGATATTAGCCGCCTCGGTGTCGCCCGCCGCCAGTTTGCGCAGGGCTGCTTTCAGCTCTCGTTCCGTCCGCGCCAGGATCACCGCGCGATACATCAGATGGCTGCGTTTGGCGGCCAGGGCGGCGGCCAGATCGCGCAGATCCACCCCGGCCAGGCGGCCCTTTGCGCGCATGTCCTTCAGCAGCTGGGCCGCATTGGCCTGAAGCGCAGGTTCGGTCGCCCCCGAAATCGGGAAGAAATAGGGAAACCCGGATTCAGCATCGCCGGACACCACCAGCTTGGTCGCCGGAACAGGGTGGTGGTCATACGTGACGGGCGGTGGGGATGAAACCAGCACGCTGGCGTTGGCGCCGCCAAAGCCAAAGGAATTCACAACCGCATGGCGGCGGCCCTCGACCTCGGGGAAGGCTTCGGGCTTGACCGGAACGGTCAGGTTAAGCGCGTCGAAAGGGATATGCGGGTTGGGTGTCTGAAAGTGGATGTTAGGGGCAACCGTCGCGGTCTTGACCGACATCACCGATTTGATCAGCCCGGTAATGCCCGCACCGCTTTCCAGATGCCCGACATTGGCCTTGCAGGAGCCCACGAAAACCGGGCGGTCCGGTGAATTCTGCCCGATGACGGTGCCAATGGCCCCGGCCTCAATCGGATCGCCGATGGGGGTGCCGGTGCCATGCGCCTCGACGAAACCGATATCCGCAGGGGTCAGGTCGGTATCGGCGAACAGATCCCGCAGCATCGCCATCTGAGCCTGCTGGCTTGGCGCGGTGATGGTGTTGGTGGCCCCGTCCTGATTGGCCATCGTCGCCTCGATCACCGCGTGAATCCGGTCGCCATCGGCCTGCGCGCGGCCAAGCGGTTTAAGCACGACCATGCCCACGCCTTCGCCCCGGACAAAGCCATTGGCCGCCGCGTCAAAGGTCGAGATCCGCCCGGTGGGAGAGATCATGCCAGCCTTGGAAAACGCCAGGAAGGGCGAGGGATGGGACATGGCGTTGACCCCGCCCACAACGGCCATGTCACAGGCCCCGCTGCGCAGGTTCCAGACTGCCTGGTTAAGCGCTGTCAGCGACGAGGAACAGGCGGTGTCCACCGCATAGCTGGGACCGCTGAGATTCAGCCGGTGCGATATGCGGTTGGCGTTGATGCACAGCGCATATCCGGTGCCGGCATAGCTTTCGGTTGCGGTGATGCGCATCTCTTGCAAGGTGCGGTATTCCGACTGCGACACACCGATGAACACCCCGGTGCTCTGGCGAGAAAATTCTTCCAGCGGGATCTGGGCGTCCAGCATCGCATCGACGGCCCCTTGCAGCACCATCCGCTGCTGCGGGTCCATACCCTGCGCTTCACGCGGGGAAATGCCGAAAAACTTGGCGTCGAACCCGCGGATGTCATCGATGAACCCGGCCCATTTGCTGACCGATTTGGCGATCGCGTCGGGATTGGGATCATAGAACACATCCACGCCCCAACGGTCAGCGGGGATTTCAACGATACCGCATTGTCTTTTCAGTAGGAATTCCCAGAACGCCTCGGGGCTGGCATTGCCGCCCGGCAAGGTGCAGGACATGCCCACAATGGCAATCGGCTCGTTTGGCTTTGCCTGATAGAAATTGGTCTGCGTGTTCATCGTCGTGCCTTTGCGTCAATCAATGGTGCGCCCGGTCGCTTCGCGGAATGCAAAAAAATATGTTAACCTTTGTTTTGTGCGCTATTCCTCAGACGGTTACAAGCATCTGCAACATAACTTGGCCGCTTTGAAACGCGGCTCAAACCGGTCTGACATGGCTGCCGGTTTGCCAACGCATACCCCGTAGCACCGCATCTGATGACATGTGGCCCAATCCCCGCATCGGCGGCGGTGGAGGCCAAGTGTAGCAGGGGCAGCAGCCGGCAGGATGACGGGGTGGCCCCGACAATCACAGCTTATCCGCGGCCCCATAGACCTGCCCTTCGCGCGTCCCGACGCCTTCTTGAGAGATCAAGGGGCCTGACCCTATAGCGTTTCGGGAAAATCAAGCATGTTCCGAAAAGCGTTAGGTGGTCGCGCCCCCGAGGACTATGTTCGCCAAGGTGTCATCATTCAGCGCCATACGTTCGGACAAAAGGGCCTGGACAGCAGCCTGCCGCCCCGGATGGGCGCCCTGGCCCGTGCCACTGCGGCAATCAGGGTCTGCTCCAAGGTCGAAATACAACGCGGGCATTGTCGGAAAATGCACGTAGTGATCATGCTGCCCACGCCGCACCATCAGATGCGCCTGCCGAGGCGTCACGCCCATGGCCTGCCGTTGCTCGGGCGTCAGGTAATGACGAAAGTCGAATTCCCATAGGGCCGCGTCGCGCCAGCCCGGCGGCGTCTGGCCCGCCAGGAACGGCAACAGCGACGCGCCATCAGGCGCATGACGCGGGGCCTCTGCCAGCAGCGCGGCCAAGGTGGGGAAAATGTCGGTGGCCGAGGTGAACGCATCAACGACCGCAGCCGCACCACCGCCCGCGGGGCGCAGGATCAGCGGTATATGCTGGCTTTCATGGTAGAAGCCGCCCTTGCCCAGCAACCCGTGGTCACCCATCATCTCACCGTGATCCGAGGTAAAGATCACCACCGTATTGTCCCACTGGCCGCGCGCCTTCAGCCCGGCGATAAGCCGCCCGATCTGGGCATCGACCTCGGAAATCATGCCGTAATACAGCGCGCGCAGCCGCCGGAAATCCGCGTCGGTGAGATTGGCCAGCATCCCATCCGCGCCCGGGTGAAAATGCGCGGCCGAAGCGATGTGGCGTGTGGTGACCGGCAAAGGGTGATCCAATGCCGGGCCTTCGGCCGGGATCGGGGCGGGCACCTGGGCAGGATCATACATGCGATTATAGGGCTCTGGCACCACGAAGGGCGGATGCGGGCGCAGGAAGGACACATGGGCGAACCAGCCCTGATTGCCAGGTTGCTCGCCCACCCAATCGAGGCATTTTTCCACGAGAAAGGCGGTTTGCGTTTCTTCCGCCCCATAGCCCGGCGGGTTAAGCGAAATCCGTTGCCCCGGTTCTGGCGCAACCTGGTGCGGATCGGACAGCAGATCGGGCCCGTGGCCGCGATGCCCCAGCCAGGTGGTCCAGGTCCGGTCATCTTCGCGCAGGGGCTGGCGACAGGTGAAGCCTGGTAGCACTTCCTCATAGCCTTGCAGTGCCGGATCGCGCGGATCGCGCCCGCGCGGATCTTGCGCCGTGTCCGAATAGCCAAACAATGTCGGGTCATAGCCAGCCCGCCGCGCCATCAGCGCCAGATTGTCAAAGCGCGCATCAAGCGGCGTGCCATTGGCCACCACCCGGTGGTTCATCTGATAAAGCCCGGTATAAAGCGATGCCCGCGCAGGCGAGCAAGGCGCGCAGGCGGCATAATGGCGGGTGAACACTGTGCCTTCCCCGGCCAAGGCGTCAAGATGCGGTGTCCGCACCACAGGGTGCCCCGCCGCCCCCAAACAGTCGCCGCGCCATTGATCAGCGGTGATGAACAGGATGTTTGGGCGACGGGTCATGATTTAGGGCCTTTCAGGCGTTCAGACGGTCGATAAGGGCGGGCAGGTCTGCCACGGAATCGATAATGTGATCGGCCCCCGCCGCACGCAAGGTCGCGCCCGCCTCTTTCCGGATGGCGTCACGCTCGGCCTCGGACAGGGCTGCGATGCCCTCGGGCGTCCGCCCGGCGATATTGCCCGACAAGGTCACCCCAACGGTCACGCACCCTGCCGCAACGCCCTCGGCAATGCCGGGCACGGTATCATCGACCTTGAGGACCGCCTGTGGCGGGTAGACCCGCAGATCAATGAAACATTTGTACATGCCAAGCGGTCCGGGGCGGCCTTCGGGCAGGTCATCGGCGCACACGCAGTTCAGTGGTTCATACCCCTGCGCCGCAGCCACGGGGAAAACGCGGTCCATGATCGAGCGGGTGTAGCCGGTGGTCGACCCCACCTTGATGCCCCGCGCGGCCAGGTCGTCCAGCATCTCTTTGGCGCCGGGCACCAGCGTGGCATAGTCGGCAACCACCTTTTCGTTCATCGGCACGAAGACTTCATAAATCTTGTCCACATCCGCATCCGTCGGGGCCGCGCCATGCACGCGTTCCCATTCCGCCGCCAGCCGGGGGGCGGTGAGCATTGTCTTGATATGATCCCACTTGGGTGCCCCCATCGGCGCGCGGGCCTCTGCGATGGTGGCCTCGATGCCGAAGCTTCGGAAAGCCTCGACAAAGACACCCATGGGCGCGAAGGACCCGTAGTCGATCATGGTGCCGGCCCAGTCGAAGATAGCGGCTTTGAAGATGGTCATGGCTGGGGTCTCCCGTAGAGGCTGTCGAGTGTTTCCTCGGCGATGGCGAAGGCGGTGGACGCGCCGGTGCCCGAGGTGACGATAACGAGTTTTTCGGCATCTGAAACATGATCGGTCCAGGCCAACCGGTCCGAAGCCGAAGCATAAGTGCCGGTCCAGCGTTCCGTGACACGCCGCCCCGGCACCCGAAGGACGGCATCAAGTTCATCCAGGATCAACTGGTCCACGCGCATGTCCGCGAAGGGGACAGGGGTGGGCGCGTAGCGGTGGCTGTCGCCCACCACCAAAGATCCGTCCGCAGATTGCACCGCGATAAGGTGAATACCCTCAGCCAGCGCCTGGGCCTTTTCGGTGGCCAGCCGGGCCTTCAGTGCCGCCGCCGCTGGCAGTTCCGCATAGCCGAGGTAGCGCTGCAAGCCGAGGTCGGACATGACCGCACTGGCCAGCCGAACGGGATCGGCCGGGGTGACGCGCATCATCTGCAACAGACAGCGGGTAAAGCCCTGCGCCGCAATCCGGTCGGCGTGAAGCCCGGTAAAGTCATCACCGGGGCAGATCACCGCGGCCTCGGCATGGATCACCCCGCGCGCGGTTTCGATGCGCGGCAGATCGATGCCGGTAACGCTGTGCGACCACAGGAAGGTGACGCCCATCCGGTCGGCGAGCCAGCCGGCCAGTTGCGCGACCGCGTCGCGGCTTTCAACGCGCAGTTCATGCGGGCTGTAAAGGGCGGCCTGAACGTTATCGGTCACCGGCAAATGCTCTGCCGCTTCGGCCCGGGTCAGCATCCGGCAGGCCTGGCCCATCTCGGTGGTAAGAAACGCGTCCAGCAGCGCCACGGCCTCATCCCGTTCGGCCAACACGGTCAGGCCGCGCTGTACCACCGAAATCCCGGCCTTGGGGGCAACCTCGGCCCAGATCTCGCGGCTACGCGTCGCCCGCGACCAGCATTCGCCCGCTTGCTGGCCGGTCACGGTGACAAAACCGAAATTGCGGATCGAGGCGCCGTTGGCCTGCGCATCGCGGTCGATGACGACCACGCGTTTGCCCCGCCGGGTGGCCGCCAGGGCATGGGCAAGGCCAACAATGCCCGCCCCGACAATGGCAAGATCGTACGTCATGCGGCGCTGGTCCCTGATGACAGGGGTTTGCGCAAAAAGGCCCGCTGGTGCCCATCATCATCGCCCTTGGGACGCGGGCCAAAATGGGTGATGGCGAAGCCCGCCCCGGTATAAAGCCGCAGCAGGTGGTCATATCGTGCGGCCGTGTGCAGCCTCAGGGCGCGCGCATCTTGGGAACGGGCGATATCCTCAGCATGGGCCAGCAGTGCCCGGCCCGTGCCCCGACCCTGCCTTTCGGGGTCGACGGCCAGCAGGTCCACGACGAGCGTCTGATCGGCAGCGTCCCAGGACAAGGCCAGCATCCCCAGGATCTGCGCGCTGTCCGGGGTGACGGCCACGTGAATATCGCCCGCGCCGATGCGATCAGGCAGCCAGTCATAGGGGCCGGGGGTCTCGCGCCCAAGACCACGGACATAGTCGAGGAAGGCGGATGTCAGCAGGTGCGACAGCGCTGGTTCTTCCTCTGGCAGGGCCGGTCGTAGGATCATCCCGGCACCTTTTCGCTGTTCGCCGCAGCACCAGGGGCAGCGGCCAGTTCCTCGGAAAAATGACAGGCGGCGCGGTGACCGTCCGCCATCTGCCGCAGTTCCGGCACCGCTTCGCGACACCGCGCGCGCGCCATCGGGCACCGGGTGTGAAAGGTGCAGCCCGAGGGCGGGTTGGCAGGGCTGGGAATTTCGCCTTCCAACCGCTCGGCCCGCCCCCGGTCATCCGGGTCGAGCGACGGGATCGCCGAAATCAGCGCCCGCGTATAGGGATGGCGGGGATGCGCGAACAGGTCCCGGGGCGGGGCGATTTCCACGATCCGACCCAGATACATCACCGCAACATGATCGCAGGTATGGGCCACCACCGACAAATCATGACTGATGAACAGAAAAGTCAGACCGAGATCGCGCTGCAGCTGTTTCAGCAGGTTTAGAATATCGGCCTGGATCGAGACATCGAGCGCCGCCACGCTTTCATCGGCAACGATGTAGTCGGGATTGGTCACTAGGGCCCGCGCAATCGAGATCCGCTGCCGCTGACCGCCGGAAAAAGCATGGGGGAAGCGGCGCAGGTGTTCGACATTCAGGCGGCATTTGGCGGCAATGTCACGGACACGTTCGTTCACCTCGTCGCGCGACTTGCAAAGCTTCATCACCTCCAGCGGTTCGGCGATGATATCGCGCACCGTCATCCGGGGGGACAGCGCCGCGTAAGGGTCCTGGAAGATCAGCTGCGCCTGACGGCGGAACCGGCGCTCAGCCTCTCGGTCCAGCTTGGCCACATCAAAGACCTCGCCGGTCCCGTCGGTGACCTCGACCGCCCCGACCGAGATCGGCGCAGCCGCCAGCGTTGCCCGTCCAAGCGTCGTCTTTCCCGATCCGCTTTCCCCCACCAGCCCAAAGAAGGACCCGCGCGGAATATCCAGCGTGATGCCAGCCACGGCTTTCAGCACCTCGGGCTTGCCAAAGACCTTGCGCCCAAGGGGGTAATGCACCTCCAGGTCGCGAATGCGGATCGCCGGCGTGGTCATACCGGTTCCTCTTCCAGCAGATGGCAGGCCGCCCGGTGGCCGGGGCGCGGGCTGCGCATGTCCGGCACGGCGTCGCGGCAGCGATCGTGGACAGCAGGACACCGGGTATGGAAGACGCAGCCCGCCGGCCGTTCCAGCGGCGAGGGAATGTCCCCCGGCACCGGCGTCAGCGGCGCGTCGAGATCGTGCAGCTTGGGCAACGCGTTGGTCAGGCCGCGGGTATACGGATGCGCAGGTCGCCGGATGACATCCCGCACCGGGCCTTCCTCAACCACACGGCCCAGATACATCACCGCCACGCGGTCGGCTGTCTGTGCGATCACGCCAAGATCATGGGTGATAAAGATGATCCCCATGCCAAATTCGCCCACCAGTTCCTTCATCAGCTCGATCACCTGTGCCTGGATCGTGACATCCAGCGCGGTCGTCGGCTCATCCGCGATCAACAGTCGGGGTTTGGTGGACAACGCCATGGCGATCATCGCCCGCTGACGCATCCCGCCGGACAGTTCAAACGCGTATTGGTCAAACCGCTTCGCTGCCTCGGATATGCCCACCCGTTCCAGCATTTCGATCGACAGCAGCTTTGCATCAGCCCGGCTAAGCGCCCGGTGCAGGGTCAGCTGTTCAACCATCTGCCTGCCGATGGTGATAGCGGGGGCGAAGCTGGCCATCGGTTCCTGAAAGATCATCGAGATCTTGTCGCCGCGCACTTGGCGCAGCGCCTTGGGGCCTTTGAGCGCCAGAATGTCGATGTCCTGCCCGTCGGCGGTCAGCACCATGCGGCTGTCCTGGCCGCAGCGTGCATTGCCGGGGTTCAGCCGCATCAGTGCCTTGGCGGTCACGGATTTTCCCGACCCGCTTTCGCCCACCAGCCCCAAAACCTCGCCCGGGGCCAGATCGAAGCTGATCCCATCGACGGCGGTCACCGGGCCTTCATCGGTCGAGAAGGTCAGCGTCAGGTCGCGCACGGACAACAAGCCGGACATCAGCGTTTCTCCGCATAAGGATCGGCGGCATCGCGCAGCCCGTCGCCCACAAAGACAAAGGCCAGCACGATGGCGACGAAGATCGGCACCGGGATGAAATACCAGTGATAGTTCAGCATTACGTCCACCCGCGTCACGTTCTGCAACATCACGCCAAGCGAATTGACAGGGTCGTTCAGCCCAAGCCCGATAAAGCTGAGCGAGGTTTCCGCCAGCACCATATAGGGAAACGAGATCACCAGATCGACGATGATGTAACTGGTGAAACTGGGCAGCAGGTGGCGGCGGATCACGTGGCCAGGACCGGCCCCCGCCATCTGCGCGGCCAGCACGTAATCGGCGCTGCGTTCGGCCAAAACATGGGTTCGAATGCGCCGCGCCAGCGTGCCCCACCCCAACAGGCCAAGCACCAGCGAAATGAAGAAGAACCGCTGCTCTGCGGACCATGTATCGGGGATAAAGGCCGCCACCGCCATAAAGAGGGGAATGGTAGGAACCGTCTTGACCGTATCCATCAACGCCTGAAGCGCAGTATCCACCCAGCCCCCGAAATACCCGGCGACGCCCCCGATGATCAGGGCAAGCACGAAAGAGATCATCACCCCGGCAGACCCTACGGCAATGCTGACCCCAATCGCGTGCAAGGTCCGGCTGAAGATATCCTTGCCCTGTGCATCGGTGCCAAAGACGTGGATAAAGCCATCCTCGACACCGAAGATATGACGGTTCATGGGGATCAGGCCGAGCAAGCGGTAATCGGACCCTGCCGGCAGGAAGGTCAGGTAATTACGATCCTCGGTCTGGCGTGTCACCCACCGAAAATTCGTGTCCGCCCCGCGATAGCGTTCCACTCCATGGATAAACGGCCGCCAACTGCATCCGTTGTCATCGCAGAACTGCGGGATCTGCGGCGCGCCATTGGTGTAGTCGGCATTGCGCCCCGCAGCGGTCGGATCGTAGGGCGACAGAACAGGCGCGAAGATGCCACAGAAGATGAAAAACAACAGGATGTAGAGCGCCGCCCGCGCCGTGCGGTTGGATTTGAAGCGCTGCCAGACAAGCTGCCCTTGCGAGGCGGTGTAGTAATCCTCTTTGGATTGTGCAGGTGCCATAGGGCGGCGGGACCGAAGGCGGGCAAGCAGGGTCATTTGAAGAACCCCTTGCGCACGCGTGGGTCAATGATGGCCAGCAGCACATCGGTCAGGAAATTCAGCACGACGATGGTGATGGTCATGCTCAGGATGATTGCCCCGGCCAGTTGCTGATCGTTCGAACGCGCCAACGCCTCCAACAGCATGGACCCCGCTTCGGTCAGGATCAGCACGGCGGCCACGATCGGCAGGTCGTTGAAGATACGGTTCAGGTCAAAGCCCACGGAGTTCACCACCGGACCCAACGCATGGCGCGCGGGATAGCGCATCAACAGCCGCCAGCCCGACAGGCCGCGGGCGCGCGCTGCGGTCACGTAGAGCTTGCCCTGTTCGTCAGACATCAGCGCCCGGACGGTCTGGATCTGGATCGCCATGGCCGACCAGCCCAGGATCACGATGGGCAGCCAGGCATTTGACAGGAAATCAAGAAAGCGGGCCCAGGACCACGGCGCATCGCGGAACTCTTCGGAAAACAAGCCGGTCAGCGTGTCGCCGAACCACACGGTCGACACCAGCATGATCGCCAGTGCCAGCAGGAAATTTGGCAAGGCCAGGCCCAGATAGGACAGGATGCGCAGCGACCCGTCCAGCCAGCCGCCCCTCAGCGCGGCGGATGCAACGCCCACGGGCACCGAAACAAGGTAGGTCAGGATCAGCGCACCCCCGCTAAGTGCCAGCGATATCAGCAGCTTGTCACCGATCAACTGCCCGACATCGACCCGCCACAAACAGCTTTCGCCCAGTTGGAACCGGAAGAAGACACCGGATATCCAGTCAAGCCAGCGCACCAGATAGGGGCGGTCCAGACCCATGCGGATTTCTTCGGCGCGGATATCGGCATCGGTGACGACATAACCCTGCGTTGCCTTATAGGCGATGTAGCGCTCGGCGCAGTTGCCGGGCACCAGTTCCATCAGGGTAAAGACGATCAGGCTAACCAGAAGCATCGTCGCCATGGCGGCGGCGAAACGGATCGCGACAAAGCGGGCGAAGGCGGCCATTGGGGGCTCCGGCATGAAAGGGCGGCCCCGAGACGGGGCCGCCCGAAGATCAGGTCAGACGATCACTCGTCCAGCCACCACTGCTGCGGGCGATACGGGTACATGCGGTAGTACTCGTAGCTCCAGGTCTGCGGCGCCATGAAGTTCTGCAGCGCGTTGGAGTGGTAGACCGGGTTCGGGGCCTGCACGGTGCCGATGAACATGAACCCATCCTGGATCTGCTGGACAATCTGCTGACCCAGTTCGTTGGATGCGTCGCTACCGGGTTGTAGCTGCTGCCAGGCGGCCACGGTTTCGGCCAGTTCGGCGGTCCATGCCGGGGGTTCCATACCCTCAGAGCCGTCTGTTTCCAGATACCGGCTCCACTGCATCCCGACGCGGGCGTCAAAGAAGCCGCCGAAGGGCGGGATCAGCTGTTCGGCCGAACCCAGCACGATAGGGATCGGCTGGCCCTTGGTCCAGGTGATCACGTCAAGCTCGTTCGCGGCCTGTGCGGCGCGATATTCATCCGAGGTCACTTCGCGGATCGATGTGGGGATGCCCGCATCGGTCCAGTGCTGCGCGACCAGTTCCGCCACGGCGGTGGACAGGCCCTGGGTCGAGAACTGCAGATTCAGCGAGAAGGGTTCGCCGTTCAGTTCGCGCACGCCATCGCCATCGCTGTCGGTCAGACCGACACTGTCAAGCAGTTCGGCGGTCATGTCCGGGTCGAAGGCGGTGCCATAAGTGGCCTGATCTTCTGTCGCAAAGGGCGGCACCGGGTCGAAATGCATGTAGGCACGCGGCTCGCCCAGATCGAAGAAGGCGACCGAGTTGATTTCGTCACGGTTGATCGCATGGCTCATTGCCAGACGGAAATCGCGGTTTGCAAAGACCGCGCGGCGGCCTTCGTCCTCGGCGGTCACGTTAAAGCCGAACACAGGCAGGCCGATCTGCGGGCGCAGGTCGATCGTGTAGTTTCCGGCCTCGGCGCCATCCAGCAGCGTCGGCGCATCGGGCAGGGTCACGGATTGCGACTTGTAGTCGACTTCACCGTTCACCATGCGCAGCAGGCGCACTTCGTTGTCGGGAACGTAGCGTTCGTCCATTTCCGAGATGTAGGGCAGCTGGTTTCCGGCGGTATCGACCATGTGGAAGAAGGGGTTGGCCACATAGTGACGGCCCTCGGTGGTGTCTTCCACGGTGATGAAGGCCTCCAGCGTCGGCAAGACGGCAGCGGGCAGGCTTTCGACGGTCGCGGGATCGCGCAACAGCGGCGACGGCACGTCTTTCCAATCCGAACCACCGTAGTAATGGGCAATCGCGGCATAGCCGTTCTCAAACCCGAGCGCCTGCGCGTTGGCATCCGCATTCTCGTCGATCGCAGGGTGGAACTGCCCAAGGAAATGCATCGGCTGGAACGGCTGCGCAAAGTCGGCTGCAAAGCTGGCCAGCAGGCCAGGCAGCGGGCTGGGCAGGCGGAACACGACGGTGGTGTCATCCAGCGCCTCGACCTCGAAGGGTTCGCCGTCCGCCATCCACAGGCTGCGCGGGCTTTCGACCACGTTCTGATCCATGACCATGTTGTTGTACCAGAACGCAACGTCATGGGCGGTGAAAGGCGCGCCATCGGACCAGCGGTGACCCGGGCGCAGATTGAAGGTCAGTTCGGTGAAATCGTCGTTCCAGGCGTAATCGCTGGCGACATTGGGAACGATGCTGACCAGATCATCGGCAAAACGCACCAGGTTCACATGGCGCAGCGACAGCATGTCAGAGGTGCCAGCCTCGGTCGCGTTCGACATGCCGTCAAGCGTGCCGCCATAGCGACCAACCATCTCATAGGGCAGCACCACCAACGGTTCGGTGGGCAGGCGGTCGGCCACGGCGGGCAGGGTTTCAGGGTTGCCCTGGATGCGCGCGTTCAGGGCCGCAATCTCGGGGTTTTCGGAAAATGCCATGTCGCAGGCGGCCAGTGCCTCAAATTCGGACAGGTCGAACTGCTGCGGGTAGGCCCCGGACAGGCCCTGGTCTTCGGCAACGGTGATTGCGGGACAGTCCGCCATTGCGGCGCTGCCAAGAGCGATCAGGCTCACGGAAAGAAGGTGCTTCATGGGTCCAACTTCGCTTGTTGAGGGGCGCCGATTCGTCCGGCGTGTCAAAAGCGATAGAGACGGTCCACGAAACACATATGACTGAATTTATCGATACAGGAATGTCATAATCCAAAGTTATATCAGGCAACCATGATCGAGTCGCAGAGCATGGCGAACATAGAAAGGGACCTGGCACTGCTGCGGCGGCTGCAGGTCTTTCGCGCGGTGGTCGAACGCGGTGGGGTGGGGGACGCCGCGCGCGCCCTTTCCATCAGCCAGCCCGCCGTCAGCACCCATGTGCGCAATCTGGAAGCCGAGCTTGGAGCAAGCCTGTTCCGGCGCACGGGGCGCAAGCTTGTCGTGAACGAACGCGGGGCAGAGTTGCTGTCGGTTCTTCCCAAAGGGTTCTGGGAATTGCGCAAGACGCTCAATTCCGCCCGCGAGGTTGCAGGCGCAGTCAACAGCCCCCTGCGCTTTGGGTTCTCGGCACCTCAGACAGCGCTTGAAGCCGCCCAGCTTTTTCGCAAGCAGGACGCCACAACGCGGCTGGATCTGCGGGTCGCCAATACGGCGGATCTGTTCGAAGCGCTCGATTCCTATCAGCTCGACATTATCATGATCGGCCTTGATCACCCTGCACCGGACTACGCCTGCCAGTTCTTCAAACGTCAGCATGTGTCGGTCATGCTGCCAAGGGACCATCGGCTTGCACGGGATAAGGATATTTCGCTGAAGCATCTCGCCCAGCTGCCTTTGGTCCTGCGCGAAAGCGGGTCCTTCACAAGGAAAGTCCTGCTCGCGGCCTTCGAAACGGCGGGCCTGTCGCCCCAGATCGCCTTCGAAGTCGCCACGAGAGAGGCCGTCGCAGAAGCGGTCCGGCGCGGATTTGGGGTTGGACCGGTGCTTAACGAAGAGGCCGAACGCAGCCCTGAACTTGCCTTGCTATCGGTCGAAGACCGGACGATCCACAGCAGCGATTATCTGGTCTGCCACAAGGACTCCATGCGATATGGTCCGATCCGGCGGTTCCTCCAGGCAACATCAGTGCCGCAATCCAGGCAGGCCAGCGAACCAGGTCACCCCGAAAACAGCTGACTTCCCGACCCACAGCTCCACGGTCAGATCCAGGCCCTACGCTTCTACGATGAGGTAATTGGCGGAGGAGGTGGGATTCGAACCCACGGATGACTTTCACCATCGCCGGTTTTCAAGACCGGTGCATTCGACCACTCTGCCACTCCTCCGGCTGGGTCGGATGCCTCCCTTAACGCTCCGAATGCGATTCTGAAAGTGGTCCTGATACAGCCCGCAACCGCAGGATGTTGCCGATAAGGTCAAGGATGGGTTTGCAGCGCGCGGGCGAAGCTGTATCCTTTCCGCGAATGGCCGGGCAGACCCCCGGCGGCATGGACGGCAACGCCCCGGGAAAAGCGCCAACAAAAAGGCGCAAGAGGCGGCAGAGCAGGGGAAAGATGATGAACTTCCTGACGGGCGACAGACATCCGGTACGGATCGTCGGGGCACTGGCCCTGGTTCTTGCGGTTGCGGGCTGCGAGGATGGGTTTCAATTGCCCTTCGGCCAGGGTGCGGGCAGTGGCGGCGGGGCCGCGCCGGACCGCGCGGGCTCGACCCGGCTGGTGGAACGCGACGTGGAGGCGCCCGAGGTCTTTCAGGTCACCGATCAGGGGCTTTGGGACGGGCGGCCCTCGCTTGGTGGCGTCTGGGTGGCGCATCCCGATGCGACCGATCCCGAGCGGGTGATCATCCGCAACGAAGCCAACGACCGGTTCGTCATCGGTGCCCTGTTCCGCCGCGAACGGGAAAACCCCGGCCCGATCCTGCAGGTCTCCTCCGATGCTGCTGCGGCGCTAGGCATGGTTGCCGGTGCACCGACCGAGCTGAACGTGACCGCCCTGCGCCGCGAAGAAGTGGCCGATCCCGAACCGGCCCCCGCCGCCGCATCCACCGCCCCCACCGGCGAGATCGAGACAACCGCTATCGACCCAATCAGCGCCGCCGCCGCCGCGATCGACGAAGCGGAAGCCGAGGCTGCCAGCACAGCGCCAGCCCCGCAGACCAGCAGTCTCGACCGGCCCTATATCCAGATCGGTATCTTCAGCGTCGAGGCCAATGCCAACCGCACCGCCCAGGCCATGCGTGATGCGGGCCTGACGCCCACCGTTCACGCGCAGACCAGCAGCGGGCGCGCCTTCTGGCGTGTCGTGGTCGGCCCGGCCCAATCCACCGCCGAGCGCAACCGTATGCGCGAAACCGTGCGCGGCCTTGGCTTCACCGACGCCTATTTCGTCACCAACTGATCTGCCCAAAGAGGACCCATGTTCGCCCGGTTTCACCTCGTTTTCGTTCTCCTCCTCGGGCTTTTGGCCCTGCCCGCCGCCGCCTTCGAGACCGAGGCGACCGCCGCCTATGTGATCGACCACAATACCGGCCAGGTGCTGCTGGATCTGAATGCCGATGTGCCCCTGCCACCGGCCTCGATGTCCAAGCTGATGACGCTGAACATGGTCTTTGAGGCACTGGAAGACGGGCGGTTGGCGCTCGACACCCTGCTGCCGGTCAGCCAGCACGCAATGGATTATGGCGGCTCGACCATGTTCCTGAACACCCGCGACCGGGTCAGTGTTGAGGATCTGATCCTTGGCGTCATCGTGTTGTCAGGCAATGACGCCACCGCCGTGCTGGCCGAAGCGCTGTCGCCGGACGGCACAGAGGCGGGCTTTGCCGAACTGATGACGCAGCGGGCGCGGCAGTTGGGGATGATGAATTCCACCTTCCGCAATTCCAATGGCTGGCCCGCCGCAGGGCATGTGATGTCGGCCCGCGACCTGGGTGTTCTGGCCGAGCGGCTGATCACCGAATTCCCGCAATATTATCACTATTTCGACGTCCGTGAATTTCCTTTTGACGGGCGCGCGCCCGACAACCGGTTCAACCGCAACCCGCTGCTTGGGTTGGGGATTGGGGCGGATGGCTTGAAAACCGGCCATACGGAAGAGGCGGGCTATGGTCTTGTCGGGTCCGCCGTACAGGGCAATCGCCGGGTGACCTTCGTGATCTCTGGCCTGACCAGCGCTGCGGCACGGGCCCGGGAAAGCGAACGCATCGTCAACTGGGCCTTCCGCCAGTTCGCCGAACGAGAGGTCGTGACCGAAGGCACCGAAGTGGCCCAGGCCGAGGTCTTTCTGGGTGATGCCGCAACAGTCGGCATGGCCGCCGCTGAAAGCATCACCATGCTGCTGCCGGCGCTGTTGGACAGCGAGATGGAGGCCGAGGTCATTTATACCGGGCCTATTCAGGCCCCGATTGTCGCCGGTCAGGAGCTGGGGGAATTGGTGATCCGCGTGCCGGATATGGATGAACGCCGCGTCCCCCTGCTGGCCACACAAGACGTCGCCACCGCCGGGATCGGCCTGCGCCTGCGCACCGCCTACCAGCAGGTCATGCAGATGATCTTTGGTGGCGGTGATCCGCTGGCAGGCTGATGTTCATCTCTCTCGAAGGCATCGACGGCTCTGGCAAGAGCACACAGGCCCGGCTGCTGGCCGAGGCCCTGCGCGATGCTGGCCGCGAGGTCGTGCACACCCGCGAACCCGGCGGCTCACCCGGGGCCGAGGAAATTCGCGCATTGGTGCTGGAAGGCGACCCCGACCGCTGGTCGGCGGAAACCGAGATCCTGCTGTTTACCGCCGCCCGCCGCGACCATCTGGAACGCACGATCCTGCCCGCGCTGGCGGCTGGCAAGGTTGTGATCTGCGACCGCTTTGCCGACAGCACGCGCATGTATCAGGGCCTGTCGCGGGGCGATCTGCGTGCACAGGTCGATGCGCTTCATACGCTGATGATCGGGCGCGAACCGGACCTGACACTGCTGATCGACATGGACCCCGTCAAGGGGCTGGCCCGGGCCAAGGGGCGCAACGGCACCGAGGAACGGTTCGAGGATTTCGGGCTGGACCTGCAAGAACGGATGCGCGCGGGGTTTCTCGGCCTTGCTAAGGAATTCGCCCCGCGCTTCAGGGTGATCGACGGGGACCGGCCTCAGGACATTGTTGCCGCCGACGTGCTGACTGCGGTTCAGGCAGAACTGTCATGAAAACCCTGGGCGAAGCCGATGCACTGCCCGAGGCTGACCGCGCCGAAGGTGCCCCGCACCCGCGCGAGGCGCATGATCTTTACGGTCATACCAAGGCCGAAACGGCCTTTCTGGACGCCTACAACTCTGGCCGGATGCACCATGCCTGGCTGATCACCGGCCCCAAGGGCATCGGCAAGGCCACACTCGCCTGGCGTATCGCGCGGTTTCTGCTGGCGACGCCGATGGATGACGGCGACGCATTGTTCGGCGCACCGCCCCCGCCCGACCGGCTGGATATCTCGCCCGAGAACCCCGTTGCGCATCGCATTCATGCGCTGTCGGAACCGGGGTTGTGCCTGATCCGCCGCCCCTGGGACCACGAGAAAAAGCGGCTCAAAACCCGGATCACGGTCGATGAGGTCCGCAAGATGAAAGACTTCTTCGGCCTGTCCGCAGGGGGCAATGGCCGGCGCGTGGTGATCGTCGATGCCGCCGAAGACATGAACCAGAACGCCGCCAATGCCCTGCTGAAAATGCTGGAGGAGCCGCCGAAGAACGCGACGCTGCTGCTTGTCTCGCATCAGCCATCGCGCCTGCTGCCCACCATCCGATCCCGCTGCCGGACCCTGACGCTTGGCACGCTTGGTCCAGAAGACATGGGCCGCGCCCTGGGGCAGGCCGGGGTCGAGGCCGCTGACAGCACCGCGCTGACGGAACTGGCCGCCGGATCAGCGGGTGAGGCGGTGGCGCTGATCCAGCAGGAGGGCCTGACGCTCTATGCCGAGATCATGGAGCTTTTCGCCACCCTGCCCCGCATGGACCGCAATCGCGCCACCAAGCTCGCCGATAGCGGCGGCGCGCGCGGGGCCGAGGCGCGGTTTGACCTGACGCTTGACCTGATGGACCGGATGATGTCGCGGCTGGCGCGCACCGGGGCCACCGGGCAGCCACCGCAGGAAATCCTGCCGGGCGAGGCCGACCTGCTGACCCGGCTGGCGCCCAATATGCAGGCAGGCCGGGCATGGGCCGACCTTTCCGCGGACCTGACGTCGCGCGCCCGGCGCGGCAAGGCGGTCAACCTTGACCCTGCCGCGCTTCTCCTTGATATGTGTTTCAGGATTGGCAGCACCGCCGCGCGCCTGCCCCTCTGACCCATCCACGGAAGGCGCAAAGGACGACGCTTGATGAGTGACCTGCCGGATATTGTCGACAGCCATTGCCACCTCGACTTTCCCGATTTCGCTGAGGAGCTGCCGCAGGTAATTAGCCGCGCGGTTGATCAGGGTGTCACCCGGATGGTGACGATCTGCACCAAGCTGCGCAATGTGCCCCAGGTGCAGGCCATCGCCGATGCGCACGCACCGGTTTTCTGGGCCGCCGGCACCCACCCGATGAGCGCCGCGGATGAGCCCATGGCCACGGTCGAGGAACTGGTGGCGCTAGCGAAACACCCCAAATTCGTGGGCATCGGCGAGACGGGTCTCGACTATCACTATACCGCCGACAGCGCCGAGGTGCAGCAGGTCAGCCTGGCATTGCATATCGAGGCCGCGCGCCAGAGCGGGCTGCCGCTGATCATCCATTCCCGCGATGCCGATGACGACATGGCCCGCATCCTGACGGAAGAGCACGCAAAAGGCGCATTCACCTGTGTGATGCATTGCTTCACCTCTTCGCCCGCGCTTGCGGAAACGGCGCTTGGCCTTGGCTTTTACCTGTCCATGTCGGGCATCACCGCTTTCCCGCGATCGTCCGACCTGCGCGATATCTTCGCCGCCGCACCGGTGGACCGTATCCTTGTGGAAACCGACGCGCCCTATCTTGCGCCGCCCCCCTATCGCGGCAAGCGCAACGAACCGGGCTACACGTTGCATACGGCCAAGCGCGCAGCAGAAACCTTCGGCATGAGTGAGGCTGAATTCTTCGCCCAGACCACCGCCAATTTCGACCGCCTGTTCTGGAAGGCCAAGGAATGGAGGCACGCCGCCTGATGGCAGAGCTGCGCTTTACCATCCTTGGCTGCGGATCGTCCGGCGGGGTGCCCCGGCTTGGCGGGCACTGGGGCGATTGCGACCCGGAAAACCCGAAGAACCGCCGCCGCCGCTGTTCGCTGCTGATCGAACGCGAAACCGGCACAGGCATCACCCGCGTGCTGATCGACAGCTCGCCCGACCTGCGGTCTCAGCTGCTCGATGCCGGTGTGGGTGAACTGAATGGCGTGGTCTATTCCCACGGCCATGCCGACCATGTTCACGGGCTGGACGACCTGCGCATGATCGTCTTCAACATGCGCGAACGGCTGAATGTCTATGCCGATGGCGCGACGCAAAACGACCTGCTCAACCGCTTTGGCTATGCTTTCGTGCAACCGGCCGGGTCCGCCTATCCGCCGATCCTGAACCTCTGTTCCATTGATGGCGATATCGAGATCGACGGCCCCGGCGGCCCGATCCGCCTGACCCCGTTCGAGGTCGAACATGGCAATATCGACAGCCTTGGCTTCCGCATCGGTGACCTGGCCTATTTGCCCGATGCCTCTGACATCCCGGATACCACTTGGCCCGCACTGGAAAATCTCGATTGCTGGATCGTCGACGCCCTGCGCCGCACGCCCCACCCGTCGCACGCCCATCTGGACAAGACCCTTGGCTGGATTGACCGCGCCGCGCCGCGCCGTGCGGTGCTGACCAATATGCATATCGACCTGGACTACCAGACGGTGGCCGATGAAACGCCCGATCACATCACGCCCGCCTATGACGGGCTGGTCATCCGGTACGAGGTCTGAATGACCGCCCTTCTTGATGTTGTTCTGCCGGTCTTCCTTGTGCTGGGGGCTGGCTATCTGGCCGTCTGGCGTGGGCTGTTTTCCGACAGCGGTGTTGATGGGCTGATGGTTTTCACCCAGAAATTCGCGGTGCCCTGCCTGCTGTTCGCGGCTATTTCCTCACTCGATCTGGGGCAGAGCTTCGACTGGCGCCTGCTGCTGTCATACTACGCCGGGTCTACCGCCTGTTTCGTCCTTGGCATCCTCGGCGCGCGCTACATCTTCGGGCGCAGCCTGCCCGACAGCATCGCCATCGGCTTTGTCGCGCTGTTTGCCAATTCGGTGCTGCTTGGCCTGCCGATCATGGAACGCGCTTATGGGCCCGAAGCGCTGGTGCCGAACTACGCGATCATCTCGATCCACGCGCCGTTTTGCTACCTGCTTGGCATCACGACGATGGAGATTGCCATTGCGGAAACCCGCGACCCTCTGCGGCTGCTGAAAACCGTGGGCAAGGCGATCTTTTCCAACGCGCTGATGATCGGCATCGTTCTGGGGTTCATCGTCAACCTCACCGCCCTGCCCCTGCCGGGCGTGGTGGATGAGGCGCTCAGCCTGATGATCCGCGCCGCCCTGCCTGCTGCGCTGTTCGGCCTTGGCGGCGTGCTCTACCGGTATCGGCCTGAAGGTGACGCCAAAGTCATCGCCTATGTCTGCGTGCTGTCGCTGCTGGTCCACCCGGCGATTGCCTATGGCATGGGCCGCGTGGTGACCGACCTGACAACAGATCAACTACGCGGCGCGGTGCTGACGGCGGCCATGGCCCCCGGCGTCAACGCCTATCTCTTCGCCAATATGTATGGCGCGGCGAAACGTGTTGCAGCCTCGGCCGTGCTGATCGGCACCGCAGCCACGGTTCTGACCGCCTCTGGCTGGCTGCTGCTGCTGCCCTGACGCGCTTGTGAAACTGCCCCGTCCGGCGTAATCAGCCCTACCCGAAACAGCCCGAGGCCCCTGCCCCCGTGATCACCGCCCTCAAGACAGCCCTGCGCAACCGCCGCGCCCGCCGCCGTGCGGCGCTGGCCCAGTGGCGCGCGGGATGGTCGGCGGATCTGGATGCACCGGGCGCGCGCAAGGCTGCGCGCTATGACATGAATGTGCTGGATCATGGGGGTGTTCGGTGGCTCTGGACCAATCGCCATGAAATCGCCCCCGGTGTCTGGCGATCGAACCAGCCGTCGCCGGAACAGGTGGCCGACCTGGCCCAAATGGGCATTCGCACGATCCTGAACTTTCGCGGCGCCAATCAATGGGGCAGCTACCTGTTGGAGTCCGAGGCCTGCGCCGCCCATGACATCACGCTGGTCAACGGGCGGCTCTATTCCAACACCGCGCCCAAGCGCGAGGAAATCCACGCCGCGCTGGCGCTGATGGAGGCCGCCGAAAAGCCGATGCTGATGCATTGCAAATCGGGGGCCGACCGGGCCGGGCTGGCCTCGGTTCTCTATCTTCTGGCCCATGGGGCAGAGCCAGACGCCGCCGCACGGCAATTGTCGTGGAAGCACGCCCATTTCCGGTTCACGCGCACCGGCATTCTGGATGCGTTCGTTGCCGCCTACGCGGATGCCCGCCACACCACAGCTATCGGCTTTCTGGATTGGGTCGATACGGTCTATGATCCCGAAACGCTGACGGCCCGGTTTACCGAGACCCGTGGCGGAAACCAACTGCTGGACTGGGTGCTGCGCCGTGAGTGAGCCCAAATCAAACCTGCTGATCCGCCTGTGGCGGGACCATGTGGTGCAATTCTGGCCGCTGCTGATCGTGGCGTTTCTGCTGATGGTGGTCGAGGGCAGCTCGCTCGGCGCGATTTCATACCTCATCCAACCGCTGTTCGATCAGGTCTTTGTTGCGGGCGATGCGGGCGCGGTCACCTGGGTGGCGATGGCCATTTCGGGCGTCTTCATCCTGCGGGCGATTTCCGGGTTCGGGCAGCGTGTGCTGATCGTCACCGTCGGCCTGCGCGTCACCACCAACCTGCAATCGCGGCTGCTGGCGCATCTGCTGGGACTCGACGCGCGCTATTTTCAAGACAATGCGCCCGGGGCGTTGATCGAACGGGTGCGCGGCGACACGCTGGCGTTGCAGGGAATGGCCAGCGCCACGCTGATGACGCTTGGGCGCGATACGATCTCGGTCATTTCGCTGCTGGCGGTGATGATCTGGTCAGACTGGCAATGGGCGCTGCTGGCGCTGGCCGGTGTGCCGCTGCTGATCTTCCCGCTGACCTTTCTGCAAAAACTGATCCGCAAGACCACCCGCGCCGCCCGCGAAGCCGCGTCGCGCCTGTCGACCCAGCTGGATGAAATCTTTCACGGCATCGTATCCATCAAGGTCAATCGGTTAGAGAACCACGAGGCCAACCGCTTTGACAGCGAAGTGAACGGCTTTCTCGCAGCACAGCTTCGCGCCGAACGGGGTAAGGCCGCGAACCCGGCGCTGATCGACATCATCGCGGCCATCGGATTTCTCGCGGTACTGATCTATGGCGGCCAGCAGATCATGGCCGGTGACAAGACGGTGGGGCAGTTCATGTCCTTTTTCACCGCGCTGGCGCTGGTCTTCGATCCGATGCGCCGCCTGTCGGCCCTGGCAGGCAATGTGCAGGCGGCAATGGCGTCGCTCGACCGGCTTTATGATGTGCTGGAGGCGCGCCCGACCATCCTGCCCCCCGCCAACCCCAAACCGCTGACCCCCGGCGATGTGATCTTTGACGGGGTCGATTTCGCCTATGGCGATACGCCGGTCCTTCAGGGCCTGAACTTCACCGCCGCGCAAGGCAAGACCACGGCGCTGGTCGGCCCCTCCGGCGCGGGCAAAAGTACCGTCTTTTCGCTGCTGTCCCGGCTGGTCGATCCTTCTGCGGGCCAGATCACCCTCGGCAGTATCGCCACGACCGAGGCCGATATGGAAGCTTTGCGCGAGTCCATCGCGCTGGTCGGTCAGGCCGAGGCGCTGTTTGACGAAACCATCGCGCAGAACATCCGGCTCGGGCGGCTTGATGCAACGGATGAAGAGGTGCGCGCCGCGGCCAAAGCCGCCTCCGTGCTGGACTTCGCCGATACGCTGCCGCTTGGGCTGGACACGCCCGTTGGCCCGCGCGGGTCCGGCCTGTCGGGCGGTCAGCGTCAGCGGGTCACCATCGCCCGCGCCATGCTGCGCGATGCGCCCATTCTGCTGCTTGATGAACCCACCTCGGCGCTTGACGCACATTCCGAGAAGCTGGTGGGTGAGGCGCTGGCGCGTCTGTCCAAGGGACGCACGACGCTGGTGATTGCGCATCGCCTGTCCACCATCCGCGACGCCGACCTGATCGTGGTGATGGACAAGGGCCGCGTCGTCGAACAGGGCAGCCACACGGCGTTGATGACCGCAGGCGGTGCCTATGCGCGGCTGCATCAGTTGCAAAGCGCAGGCGTTACGGCGCCCCTCTGAGCCCGACAAGCGATTCCCGACGCTTCCCATTTCCGCGTAATCTGCAGGCACAAGGAAATTGTGATCGCTCAGCGCGTCTTCACATCACTTTAAATTTTCCTATTACAACCAACTTGTTAAAACGAATTCCCCGATCTCGAACACCCTCCGCTGCCAATCACAATCTTCCCCTTGCGGTTGACAGCCTCGCGCGCGGCTCGAACACTGGGTGGAACGGCCCGGATCACTCTCTCGGGTCAATCTCGACCCAAGTGCCGGAGACCAAGATGATCTTTGCCCGCAACACGCCCACAAAGGGCGCGCTTGCCCGACTGATCCTTTCCCTTGCTGCCTATGCGACGATCTCGCTTGGCGCGAAGCCGGTCCATGCCCAACACCAACCGGTGGTGCAACTGGCCAATTACTATCAGCAGATGGAACAACAACTGCTGTCGCAGGGACGCCTGCGGCAGGAACGCTGGTCCTCGGGCCTCGATGCGCAAACCCTGGCGCGCAACTTCATGGCCATCGCCATGCGGTCGGAATATTCCCTGCGCGGCGGCGGTGCGACCCATGGTGGCGGGGCAGCCCCCCTGCGCCGTTGGGAACAGCCCATCCGGCTTGGGGTCCGGTTCGGGGCGTCGGTCAGCGGCACACAGCAGCGGCGCGACCTGGCCGCAGTGCAAAGCGTCGCGCAGCGTTTGCAGCGGGCCAGTGGTCATCCGATCCGGGTGGTCAACGCGAACCCCAATTTTCATGTGCTGGTGCTGAATGATCAGGAACGCGCCAATGCCCGCGCCGTTCTGCAACAGATTGCCCCGGGCCTTAGCCGTGCCGCACAAGGTGCGATCCTGCGGATGCGTCCCAATACGTTCTGCATGGTCGTGGCGATCCCCGGCAACAACCCCGCCGACGGGTATCAGCAGGCCATCGCCATCGTGCGTGCCGAACATCCGCCGCTGATGCGCCGATCCTGTATCGAGGAAGAACTGGCGCAAGGCATGGGCCTGTCGAATGACAGCCCCGATGCGCGGCCCTCGATTTTTAACGATGATGAGGAATTCGGCGTCCTGACCCGCCATGACGAGCTGCTGCTTAGAATGCTCTACCATGACAGCCTGCGCTGCGGCATGTCCGCCGGGGCCGTTGACGACTATGTCGAGGCGCTGGCCCGCACGGTCCTGTCTACCGGATAATATCTGTCCCAAAACGCAAACCGGCCCCGGCGCTTTCGCATCGGGACCGGTCCACCGCACCGCATCCTGGGTTGATCCGCTTGGGGGAGGGACGGATCGGGAACAGGGGGACAGTCGGGGATGGGTGCTGACAGGCGGGCTACATCCGGGCCCGCCCGATAGGGATCAGTTCTCGTCTTCTGCCGAAGCTTCTGCGATCTGGGCGAAGATGCGCGTCGCAACTTCGTTGTGGCCAAAGCTCTGGGTCGAGATCACTTCGGTGCCGCCATTGCGCAGGAAGGCCTCATAGACGCTGTCCTGATCTTCGATCGCCTGACGCAGACGGGCGTCGAAAGCCACCGAAGCATCGGTCGGGTTGGCACCGCCGTTCAGGATGAACGCCACTTCATGGGCGTCGTTTTCTTCCAGTGCGTCGCGCAGCTGGATCAGCTCGGCGGTGGTGTACTGGCCCGGCTCGACGCCAACCGAGGCGGCAAGGCTGTCATTGGCAAAAGCCGGAGCGGACAGAGCGGCAACGAGCGAAGCGGTGATTGCGAGGGTTTTCATGGGTCTTTCCTTTTCAGATATGGTGCGGTGTGTTTGCGGTGTTGGTGAGGCGGTGCGACCCGCCTTGTGAGACAGGAGATAGGCCCAACCCGATCTTACGAAAACGGCGAACTCGGCAGACAGTTCTGCTCATATATGCACACAACTCCGCGTGATTGAATTTTTATGATCATCACGATAGAGTGATCCCAGCCCCACTTGTCGTGGAAAAATCATTGCCTTTTAGGGATACCGCTGCTTTCCCTCGCAATCGCGCGGCGTTTGCGCTTTAATCGCCCGCAACACACATGACCGGGCCCACAAGACGGCCCGGCACGAGGATACGAGTAGCGGGCAAGCGCCCAGGGGGCAGTTCATGCCGAAACACAGGTATACGATCCTGTCGATGATGAAGGATGAAGGCCACTGCCTTCTGGAATGGGTGGCCTATCATCACCTGATCGGCTTCGATAACATCTGTGTCTACACCAACAACTGTCAGGACGGCACCGACGACATGCTGGTCCGGTTGCAGGAGATGGGCTATTGCCAACATTTCCGCAACGAGGTGCCGAAGGGGAAGAAACCCCAACCCCATGCCCTGTGGCTTGCCGGCAAGAACCCCGAGATCTGCGACACTGACTGGGTCCTGACCATGGACGCCGATGAGTTCGTCAATATCAAGCTTGGCGAGGGTACGGTTCAGGAACTGATCGACGCTATGCCCGACGGGACCGAAGGCATCATGATCACCTGGCGCTTCTACGGGTCCAACAATGTTCTGGATTGGCGGCCTGGTCTGGTGACCGAAAGCTATACCCACGGTGCGCCCGACCGGTTCCGCAAGGGCTGGGGTGTCAAGTCGATGGTGCGCCCCTTCCCCGACATGAAATTCGGCATCCACCGCCCGTCGATCAAGCACAAGGCCTCGAAAGAAGGACAGGTTGAAAAGCTGCTGGCGCTGAACTGGATGAACGGCGGCGGCAAACCGATGACCGAAAGCTTCAAGAAAAGTGGCTGGCGGTCGACCGGGCCGACGCTGTCTTACGACTTCGTCGAGCTGAACCACTACGCGGTGAAAAGCTACGAGGCCTATCTGCTGCGCCGCCTACGGGGCAACGTGAACAATAAGGAGGACAAATATAACGCCTCCTATTTCTCGATCTTCGATCGCAACGAACAGGAACCCAATGTCAGCGCCGCCCGCCATGCGCCCAAGGTCAAGGCGCTGATGGCGGAGATGCTGAAGGACGAAAAGCTGGCCGCGTTGCAGGACAAGGCGCTGGCCTATCATGCCGCCCGCGTCGATCAGCTGCGCCATACCGGCGAATATGACGAATGGGTCGAAAGCCTGCGAGAGGCAGGCGCGGTCCGCATCGACCAGTTGGATGAAGTGCTGTTCACCCAGCATCTGCCAAAGGACACCCAGGACCTGGTGCGCAAGATGCAGGCCGATGGTGTGCCCAACAAGACCATCGCCAAGATGATCGCCCGGTCCACCGGCATCAGGAACGCCGAGAAACGGCAGGATGCGACGGATGCGGAGGAGTTGGCCAGGATGACCGGCGTCGATCTGGAAACCGGCGAACGGCAAGACAAGACGTCGGACCCCGAACAGCCTCCGGCAGCCAACCTTGCGCCCGAAACCCGGGCCCGACTGATCGCGCTGATCCAGAAGGCCCGCAAAACCGGCGACATGATCGACGAAACCGGGGCCGCCGTGCCCGATCCGCAACCGGTTGCCACGCCTGAGGGCAAGACCGCCGCCCCGGCCATTCGCCCGAAACTGTCACGCCCCTTCCCCGGCAACGGGCGCAAGGTGGTGCTATCCACCATGAAGAACGAAGGCCCCTACCTGCTGGAATGGATCGCCCATTACCGCAATCTGGGCTTCGATGATTTCGTGCTGTTTTCCAATGATTGCACCGACGGCACCAACCTGCTGCTGAACCGGCTGGATTCGATGGGGATCGTGCATCACTACGACAATCCCATCGGCCATCGCATGGACCCGCAGCGCCGCGCCTATTCCCGTGCCAACCAGATGGATGTGGTGCGTGATGCGTCCTGGGTGCTGATCGCCGATGCCGATGAATTCCTGAATGTCCATGTGGGCGACGGCACCGTTGATGCGCTCATCGACGCCTGCCCAGACACCACCGAGGCCGTGTCGATCAACTGGCGTCTCTTTGGCTCAGGCGGCCAGCGGCACATGATGCCTGAACCGGTCACGCAACGCTTTACCCGCGCCTGCCGTATCGAGGACCCCGAAAGCGGGCTGGTCTGGGGCTTCAAGACGCTCTTCCGACCCGCCAGCTTCGATTATTTCGGGGTGCACCGCCCGCGCTTTGAAAAGAAGATCGAAATCCACGAGAATCAGGTCCATTGGGTCAACGCGCGCGGCGAACCCATGGGCCAGCAATACCTGCGCTCCGGCTGGCGATCGAACAAGAATATCGTCGCCTATGATTTCGCGCAGATGAACCACTACGCGATCAAAAGCCGCGAGGAATTCCTGCTCAAGCGCCTGCGCGGCACCGCCAATTCCAAGGACAAAAGCCGCATTGACCTGGGCTATTGGGACAAGTTCGATCTGAATTCCTGCGAAGACGCTTCAATCCGCTCGGGCGACCTGCAAGGCCGCATCGACGAGATGTTGAGCGATGGCGACCTGGCGGCATTGCAGCGCGCCACGCTGGATAGCGCCCTGCGCACGATCGAGATGCAGTTGGAGGACCCGGAATTGCGCGAGTTCGTCGAAGGCGACAGCCCGTCAGAGGTCGCCGCTCAGTAAGGGTGGTCGCGCCCGTCCCAGGTCTGGAAACAGCCCGTTGAGGCCAGCGACAGCGCATCGAACCGCGCCATCAACCCCTGTGCCGACTCCGTCACCGTGATATCTGCTGCCGTGCCGCCCATATCGGTCTGCACCCAACCGGGGTGATAGATGCCCACAGCGATGCCTTCCGGCAGCAGCTCCGCCGCCAGATTGCGGCCCAGATTCAGCACCGCGGCCTTGGACGCCCGATAGATGAAAGACCCACCCGGCGCGCGGGTGTCGCTGCCCATTTGCGAACCGATGATTGCAATCTTCGCGCCCCCGGCCGCGCGCAATTGCGGCAACAGGGCCTGCACGGTCAGAAACACCCCCGTGACGTTGACGGCAAAGGTATCGGCCCACATCTGCGCGGGAAAACCGCCATCCAGGTGCTGCAGCTTGTCCAGGTAAACACCCGCATTACACACCAGCAGATCCACCGCGCCCGGATGCGCCGCCGCCAGGGCCGCGACCGAGGCCGGGTCCGTCACATCCAGCGGATGCCACGCCCCCACACCGTGGGTCTTGCCATCCCGGCAGGTGCCCAGAACCACGTCACCGCGACCGGACAGGCGGGCCACCAGTTCCAGTCCAATCCCGCGAGAGGCCCCGGTCACCACTGCCTGCATGTCTCAGGTGCTCCGATTCTTGGGAATGATCGGCAGCGGCGCGACGGGAATGCCATCCTCGATCAGCGCTTTGGCCTCTTCCGGCTTTGCCTCGCCGTGAATCAGCCGCTCGGGCGCTTCGCCCAGATGGATCTTGCGCGCTTCGCTTGCGAAATTGCCGCCCACATAGGTGGAGTTCTCCTCCACATGCTTGCGCAGAGCGCTCAGCGCCTCTTCCACCGGGGTATCAGGTTGCGACAGATTTGGCGCTGTGGCCGTTTCGGCCTCTGACACCGGGGCCGATGTCGCCACCCGCGGGGCCATCATCGCCTTTTGCACATCGCCACTGCCACAGACCGAACAAGACAGCATTCCGCGCCCTTCGAGCGCCTCGAAGGCGTCTGCGGATTTGAACCAGCTGTTAAAGCTGTGGCCATCGGCGCATTTGAGCGTGTAGCGGATCATGATTGCAGAACAGTAGTCTTCGCGGGTGCAGAATCAAGCCCCAGAGCGTCGTGGGACTGTCACATAAATTTCGACGGTGTGAAATTCCGAAGGATCTTCTTCAACTCGGGCTCATCGACCCGTGCAGCCGCCTTGCGCTGTGAAAACCATTTCAGCTTGCGCAGGCCCGCCTCGGGAAACTCTTCTTCCAGCTTGCGCACCTCCAGCGGGAAGACCGCCACGATGCAAGGGGTGCGGCCGCCCTCTGGCAGGGTTTTGATGTAGGAATAGAACCCGGCACAGGTTTCGCTGATCACCCCGCGCAACCCGCCTTCTTCCCAGGCTTCCTGCGCGGCGGCCTCGGCCGGGGTCTTGCCATCCATGGGCCAGCCCTTGGGGATGATCCAGCGCCCGGTGTCACGGCTGGTCAGCAGCAGAACCTCAACCTCGGACTTGCGGCGACGAAACGGCAGCGCCGCGAACTGCATCCGCGGTTCGCGCTTGCCAACGCCATCCAGGCGCATGGGGGACTGATAGGTGCGAAAGCTGCCCATTTGCCTTGGGTGCCTCTAGATCTGACGATACTGCTCCACCCTAGTTTAGACGGAAAATCGCGTCTCGAAAACAGTAGGGGTTGAATTCTATGCCCCGCGCACGAAGTCTTTTCCCCAGAATGGCAGGTAAAGCACGAATAACCGGCGATCTAGCCCCGCGCGCCGCATTGCGCAAGACCGACCCGCCGCTGTTCTTCGGGTCCGAGATCTATCGCCATTCCTCCTATGGGGCACATCATCCCCTGCGGGTGCCGCGCGTGTCGACCGTGATGGACCTGTCGCGCGCCATGGGCTGGTTGCCGCCCACGCAGTTCCGCAACAGCCCCCGCGCGAAACCCGCCGCGCTGACGATCTGGCATACGGAACGCTACCTGACCGCCCTTCAGGCCGCCGAGATCCGGCAGGAGGTCAGCCCAGAGACCCGCGACCGCCACGGGATCGGCACCGTCTCGAACCCGGTCTATCCCGATATGTTTCGCCGCCCCGCGACCGCTGCCGGGGCCTCGCTGCTGGCGGGCGAGCTGCTTGCCCATGGCGGCACGATCTACCATCCCGGCGGTGGCACCCATCACGGGTTTCCCGACCGCGCGGGCGGGTTCTGCTATCTCAACGATCCGGTGCTGGCGATGCTGTCGCTGCGCCGCGCAGGCGCCGCCCGCATCGCCTATGTCGATATCGACGCCCATCATTGCGACGGGGTGGAACATGGCTTTGCCGGTGACCCCGACACGCTGCTGATCTCGGTCCACGAAGACCGCCGCTGGCCCTTCACCGGCGCGATTGACGATAATGGCGGCGGCAATTGCTTCAACCTGCCGGTGCCGCGCGGGGTGAACGACAGCGAAATGGCCCTGATCCGCGATGGCCTGATCCTGCCTGCCCTGGCCGCCTTCCGCCCCGATGCCATCGTCCTGCAATGCGGCGCCGACGCGGTCGAGGAAGACCCACTGTCGCGTCTGACGCTGTCCAACAACGCCCATTGGGCCGTGGTCCGGTCGATCATGGACCTGAACGCCCCACGCCTGCTGGTTCTGGGCGGGGGCGGCTACAACCCGTGGTCTGTCGGCAGGCTCTGGACCGGGGTCTGGGCCACGCTCAATGGCCACGACATCCCCGACCGCCTGCCAACCCAGGCCGAGGCCGTGTTGCGTGCACTGACATGGGACAAAGCCCGCCGGGGCAAATCCCCGCCGGACCATTGGTTTACAACGCTGCGCGACGCCCCGCGCGACGGCCCGATCCGGGACCAGATCCGCCGCGATCTGGCGCAGCTATCCACGCGCCTTACTCGATGGTGAATTCCACGATCACGTTTTCCCGATCTGGGTTGGCCGATTCCTTGTGCAGGTAAACCTCTAGCCAATTGGAATGCAGCAGGAAGGATGTATCGATCTGATCGGGTCCGGTTTCCGGTGTCTCGAACGTCGTATCCGTGCCGCCGATGATCCGCACATGCGCAGCCTGGCCGGGGCGCATCCGCAGGAAAAAGCACTCGGTCAGCGCGTGATAGGATGTTGCCTGTACCTGTGCAGAATTCGCGCCGGGGGTGAATTCCACCACCCGGCATTCGGCATGGGCGGCAGCGGTAGTCAGGGCGAAGGCAATCAGGGCGGCGGCAAAAGGGCGGGTCATGGGGCGGCTCCGGTTCGGAATAATGGCTATGGAGAGACCTTAGCCATTTTCAGCCCCTCCCGGCATAGGGTCGATCCCCCAATTGCCCGACCCCCAGCCCCCCAGGGCGGGCCGCCCCTAGTCTTCGAGGAACCGGACGATCATCCGGCCGACCTCTTCCCGTTTGGAATACATCAGCAGATGCCCCGCCTGAAAGGTCTTCAGCTCCGAATTGGGGATCCGGCTGGCCAGCAGGTACTGGTTGGGGGCGGGGATCAGCGCGTCATACAGCCCCGAATAGATTTGCGTCGGCTGTTTCAGGCGGTGCAGCCAGCCCAGACTTGTCCAGGAACACATGGCCATCACCTGGCCGATATAGCCTTTATAGGTCGGCGCGATGCTGTTCTTGGAATATTCTTCGAACAATTCCGGGTCCATAATCGCTTCACCGCCATACATCAGCGGGCCAATCAGGTTCCCGTATTCCCGGCTTGAATAGCGCAGCGGCAGGAACAGCTCGGACAACGCGATCGGCGACCCCCACCAGCTGCCAAGCCCGCCGGCCGAGGTGATGGCCAGCACCAGTTTCTTGCACCCATTTGGGTCGTCATGGGCCAGTTGCTGGGCAATGCTGCCGCCCCAGGAAATCCCGATGATATCGTATTCGGCAACCCCCAATTGCCCGAGCATATCCGCCACGGCGCGGGCATGATCCTCGATGCTCAGCGGGGTGTTGGGCACGGTCGACCGGCCCACCCCGATTGCATCGAACGAAACGATGGGCCGGTCCCCCAACTCAGCCATGAAGGGGAACAGAATTTCCACCGCCTGCCCCAGCCCGTTGCAGATGAGCACCGGGCGCTGGTCCGAGCCCAGGTTTCTGCCATAGACTCGCATTTGGTGACCCTGAACCTCCAGGGTCATGAACCCATCCAACTTGACCGGGTCTGCGATTGATAGTCTTACATTCATGTGGCTGCCTTTTGTTCGCGCAATCCCCGGTCGGCCCGGGCCACTGGGGCCGCATCCCGTGGGGATGAGCTGCTACATCCCGTCCTGCTTTACGCTTTCGGTCACATAAGCGCCGGGCGCGGGGGCAAGAACCGGGTATTTCCGGTTGCCCATCGTCTTCTTCGCCGCTCTGGGGGCCTTGTCCTCATGCCGTTCCAGCCACGAGATCCATTCAGGCCACCAGCTGCCCCCGACCATCTCGGCGCTGGCCTGCCAGCCCTCAGCGTCAAGGCTACGGTCCCCGGCATGGAAATAGGACCGGCGGCTTTTGTCCGGGTGGTTGATGACCGTTCCCGACACATGACCGCCATCGGTCAGCAGAAACTCGGCCTCTCCTGCGACCAGGCTGGTGGCCGCGTAAGAGGTTTTCCACGGAACGATGTGGTCGCCGGTCGCCGCCACGAAGAAACAGGGCACATCAATGCTGTGCGTATCCACGGGCTTACCCAGGATGGTCAGCGCACCGGGTTCCTTCAGCAGGTTGCCCAGATACATCTTCTCGACATAGTAGGAATACCACTTTGCCGGCAGGTTCGAGGTGTCCGAGTTCCAAAACAGGATATCGAAGGGCGGCGGCGACTTCCCGAGCAGGTAGTTGCTGACGACGAAATTCCAGATCGACTCGTTCACATGCAGCATCGACATCGCGCGGGCGATATCGCGCCCCGGCGCGACCTTTGCGGTCTGCAGGCGGAAGTTATACGCCTCCAGCTGCGGTCGGTCGATGAACACTTCCACCTCGCCCGGATCGCTGAAATCAATCATCGAGGACAGGAATGTCGCGGTGCCCACATGCGCCTTTAGCTCATTTTCCATGATCGCCAATGCGACCAACAGCATGGTACCACCGTTGCACCACGACATCATGTCGATTTTGTCAGCCTTGGAAATGTCCTGACAGACCGAAAGCGCGGTGAATATCCCGGTATCAATATAGTCATCCCACGCGAAATCGGGGCCGTCGGGGGATGGGTTGCGCCACGACATCATGAACACGCTCAGGCCCTGCTCCAGCATGTAGCGGACCATGGATTTCTTTTCGTTGATGTCGAAAATGTAGAACTTGTTCACGCAGGGTGGGACAATGAGAACGGGCTTGGCGTTCACCTTGGGCGTCAGGGGATGATACTGGATCAGCTCGAACAGGTCGTTACGGAACACGACCGAGCCTGGGGTGTTCGCCAGATTTCCACCGACGACAAAGTCACTTTCGTCGCTGGTGGTAATATAGCCCTTTTTCATATCCTCCAGGAAGTTGTTGAACCCTGCCACCAGGCTTGCGCCCTTGGTGTCCTGGGCTTGCTGCAAGACCTCCGGGTTTGTTGCTGCGAAATTCGAAGGCGACATCGCATCCGCGACAAGCCGGGTGTAAAAGCTCAGCTTCCGCTGCTCATGCGCGGGCAGGTTGGCCGCGTCGGCCATCTCGGTCATGGCCTTGGCGGTTAAGGAATAAGCCTGGGTCAGGAAGGGGAAAATGCCCTGGGCCCACGCCTCTCCCTTAAAGCGCCGGTCCTTGCGAGTGCCTTCGTCCTGGTCGCCGCCGCCCGACAGCGCCGACAGCCACGCCTGGGTCATCGCGCTTTGATAGGACAACATGCTTTCGGTCCAGGCCATGGCGACGTCCGGGCGGGGGGTAAAGATCGTCTCAAACCCGGCATTCAGGCTTTCGGCAAGCTGCCGCATCGCGTCCCCGTCGACGCCCTTGAAGGCGGGGTGCGTTTCCAGAACGCTGGCGAAGGCCTTGTTGAAATCCTGGTCGGCTTTGTCAGTCATTCTCGTCCCCAATCGTCTTTAACAATCTCTGTCGCGCAAACCGCGCTTCTTATGCTCGGCCCCAAAACGGGCCGCCTGCCTGATCTGACCATCACGCAGCGCCGGTCGTCCGCAGGCGGTAATCCGTCCCACAACCTTAGGATAGCACGGCCCCTGACACCACCGGGTTCTTCCCGGTCGGCAACAGGTCAATCCCCCCGCGTCTGGCAAGACAGAAACGCGAGGGGATCGGCCGTCGCGATGCTCAGAACGCGCCGGGCACTACCGGATCAGCGACAGCAGCGAGTCGATCGAGGCTTTCGCATCCCCATAGAACATCCGCGTGTTTTCCTTGTAGAACAGCGGGTTCTCGATGCCCGAATAACCGGTTCCCTGGCCACGCTTCGACACGAAGACCTGTTTGGCTTTCCAGACCTCCAGCACCGGCATCCCGGCGATGGGGCTGTTGGGGTCTTCTTGGGCTGCCGGGTTCACGATGTCATTGGACCCGATCACGATAACCACATCCGTATCGGGGAAGTCCTCGTTGATCTCGTCCATCTCCATCACGATGTCATAGGGCACCTTGGCCTCGGCCAGCAGCACATTCATGTGCCCCGGCAGACGGCCCGCGACGGGGTGGATGGCAAAGCGGACATTCTTGCCCTGCGCGCGCAGCTTGCGGGTCAGATCAGCCACCGCCGCCTGTGCCTGCGCCACGGCCATGCCGTAGCCCGGAACGATGATCACGCTGTCGGCCTCGTTCAGCGCCGCCGCCACGCCATCGGCATCAATCGCCACCTGTTCACCCTCGATCTCCATCGCGGGGCCCGTGGTGCCGCCGAAGCCGCCTAGGATCACGCTGATAAAGCTACGGTTCATGGCCTTACACATGATGTAAGACAGGATCGCCCCGGAGGAGCCCACCAGCGCGCCCACAACGATCAGCAGGTCATTGCCAAGGCTGAAGCCAATCGCCGCCGCGGCCCAGCCCGAATAGCTGTTCAGCATCGACACAACCACCGGCATATCGGCGCCGCCGATGCCCATGATCAGGTGATACCCGATAAAGAGCGCCGCCAGCGTCATGATGAAGAGCGGGAAGAAGCCCCCGGTGTTGAAGTACCAGATCAGGCAGATCACCGACAGCGCCGCCGCACCGGCGTTCAACATGTGACCACCCGGCAGTTTGGTCGCCTGGCTGGTCAGCTTGCCCGCCAGCTTGCCATAGGCCACCACCGACCCGGTGAAGGTCACCGCCCCGATGAAGATACCCAGGAACAGCTCGACCCGCAGGATGGCCTGTTCGACCGGCGTCTTATGCGCCAGCAATTCGGCAAAGCCATGCAGGGCCTCGCGGGCCTCTGCGTCCATGCCCAGCACGCGGACCAGTTCGAAATGGGCGTTGAAGCCCACGAACACGGCGGCCAGACCGACAAGGCTGTGCATCGCCGCCACAAGCTGCGGCATCTCGGTCATCTCGACCTTGTTGGCCACATACCAGCCAATAATACCGCCCGCCGCGATCAGGATGATCGACAGCAGCCAAAGGCCCGATCCCGGCCCGATCAGCGTGGCGAATACCGCCAGCCCCATGCCGACAATGCCGTACCAGACAGCGCGTTTCGCGCTTTCCTGCCCGGACAGACCGCCCAGCGAAAGGATGAAGAGGACAGCCGCGACCACATAGGCCGCCGTGGTGAATCCGAATTCCATAATCCCCGACTCCTTACGATTTCTGGAACATGGCGAGCATTCGCCGTGTCACGAGGAAGCCACCGAAAATATTGATCCCGGCCATGAAGACCGAAAGCGCGGCAAGGAGGATCACCAGGAACGACCCCGACCCGATCTGCATCAGCGCCCCCAGAATGATGATCGACGAAATGGCGTTGGTGACCGCCATCAGCGGCGTGTGCAGGCTGTGGCTGACATTCCAGATCACCTGGAAGCCTACGAACACCGCCAGAACGAACACGATGAAGTGCTGCATGAAGCTTGCCGGTGCCCAGAGCCCAGCCAGCAGGATCGCACCGCCACCCACGGCCAGCAGGGTCACCTGTTGCTTGGTCTGCGCCTTAAAGGCCGCCACTTCCTGTGCCCGGCGTTCTTCCGGGGTCAGTTCCTTGGGCGCGTCCTTCTTCGGCTGTGCCGCAATCGCCTGGATCTTCGGCGGCGGCGGCGGGAAGGTGATCTCGCCCTGATAGGTCACGGTCGCACCGCGGATTACGTCGTCTTCCATGTTGTGATCGATCTGACCGTCCTTCTCGGGCGTCAGGTCGGTCATCATGTGACGGATATTGGTGGCGTAAAGCGTCGAGGCCTGGCTGGCCATGCGGGAGGGGAAATCGGTGTAGCCGATGATGGTGACGCCATTCTCCGTCACGATCTTCTCATCCGCCACGGTGAGCTTGCAGTTGCCGCCCTTCTCCGCCGCCAGATCGACAATCACCGAGCCCGGCTTCATCGCCTGAACCATGTCTTCGGTCCAGAGTTCCGGCGCTTCGCGATTGGGGATCAGCGCGGTGGTGATGACAATGTCCACCTCCGGCGCCAGCTCACGGAACTTGGCGAGCTGCGCTTCGCGGAACTCTGGGCTGGACACAGAGGCATAGCCGCCGGTGGAGGCGCCATCGGCCTGCTCTTCCTCAAAGTCGAGGTAAACAAATTCGGCGCCCATGCTCTCGACCTGTTCCGCCACTTCCGGGC
>ENA-OWNT01000783-OWNT01000783.1-seawater-metagenome-genome-assembly--contig:-NODE-783-length-56853-cov-12.066613_pt1 | contig 56853 bp, 43 predicted proteins | sample MGYA00238136_ERZ651165 | MGnify/ENA primary metagenome ERZ651165 (study PRJEB26861, sample SAMN08777766) | seawater metagenome | isolation source: coastal seawater | place: USA: Florida | collected... | reverse complement strand
CCGTCTTCTTCCCAGGTGCCCCACGCCACGGGCATCGCCGACAGCTCGAGGTCGAACCAGGTGGTGAAGTCGCGCGACGCCATGGCGCCGTCCTGGTGCATCCAGCCGCGGACGGTGCCGGTGTCGGGGTCGACGGTGAGCTCGGCGGACAGGACCTCGCTCTCGTGCATCCGGTGGCCCAGGTCGACCAGGATGGTGGGCGTGGCGACGTGGGCGTCGAAGGCGTAGCGGTGGACGGAGGCGTAGCCGTCGGTGGCGAGGGTGACGGTGACGCCGGGGTCGTCGAGACGCACCGAGTAGAGGCCGGCTTCGGCGTGTTCGTCGGCGTGGGAGAAGGGAACCCGGTAGCCGTCTTCGTGGGTGGCGGCGGCGGTCATCTCGGCCACGGGCATGAGCGACACGAGGCCGTAGTCGGTGAGGCCCACGCCGTGCAGGTGGAGCTGGGAGAAGCCCTGGATGTGGGTGTCGTCGGCGTGGTAGCCGCCACCATGGTAGGCGCCGAAGGCCGAGCCGGAGGCGGATGCGGTGTCGGGGGACGGCTTGGCCAGGCCGAACGGGACGGTGGCCCCTGGATAGCCGCAGCCCACGTTGTAGCCGGTGCCGCCCGACGCGATGCGGGGCTCGATGTAGTCCACCAGCACGACCTGTTCGCCCAGCTCTACCGGGGACTCGGCGGGGTGTGCGGGGGACTTGCCGGATGGGTTGGTGCACCCGACGGCGGCGGACACGAGGAGGAGTCGGCGCATCACAGCTCCGGAAGACGCGGAGGCCGAGTGTAGTGCATGGGCGGGCGCTTGGACGAGCCCGGGTGACGTGCCGCCCGGGCGCTGGACGGTGCCCGGGACATCCCCTGCGGTAGAGTCGGCCGCGTGCTCCGCTGGTGGAGCCCGGGAGAGCGATGGCCCGCCGCAACATCTTCGTGCGCTTTGTGCGCCGGACCGCGCGTCGGGTTCGACGTGCGCGTGCCGAGCGGGCGGCACGTGCGGCAGCGATGCCCGAGGATGGCGTTGTTGGGGGTGTTGTCGACGAGGACCCCACGGGCGAGGTCGACGACACTGCCGACCCCGAAGAAGGGCTGGTGGACCTCGTGGTGCTGCTCGTGAAGTGGCTCGATGGCCTGCGCACCCGCCGCTTCCAGCCGGCCTGGACCGGACGGACCCGGTCGTTCGAGACGGTGCTGCCGTGGCTGGCGGTGCTGGTGCTGGCATGGCTGTGGTGGTCGACGGCGTCGTCGACGGCCATCGCGCGTGTGGCTGCCATCCAGACGGTGGAGCCCTACGCCTTCGCGGTGCACGAGCAGCTGGTGCGCAATTTCGCCTTCGAGGGCTCGTTCTTCCAGACGGTCCACAAGGGCTACGACGACGCCTGGACCTGGTCGGGCCACCGCGCGCTCACGCTCATCGCGGCGGGCTGGGCCTACCCCTTCGAGCCCTCGGCCTTCGGGCTCAGCCGCTTCATGGTGTTGGCATTCCTGGCGGGTGTGGTCCCTGCCGCACTTCTGGGCCGCCGCTTCCTCCGCGGGGCGGGGGTGGGCCTGTGGGTGGGGGCGCTCACATACCTGGGCAGCCCGGTGGTGATGTCTCTCGCGCTGCAGGACTACCAGGACCTCTGCTTTGCGGCGCCGGCGCTGGTGTTCTGTTGGTGGGCGATGACCGCCGACCGCTTCTGGTGGGCCCCCATCGGCACCTTCATCGGCATGGCGGCCCGCGAAGAGACCATCCCGATGGCGGTGGGGCTGGCGCTGCTGGCCATCCCGATGACCATGAAGGGCAAGGTGCGCTGGGGGCGCTGGGTGTGGAACCTGGCGGCGGCTGCGGCGGTGGCCAGCGTGTATGTGTGGTGGGCCGAGACGTACTTCCCGGTGTCGGGCGGTGGCCACGACATGCCGCTCGAGAACGCGGTGAAGGGCGTGACGGGTGGGGCCCGCCGCGACATCTTCCTGGATGGCTGGTCGTTCTGGGACGAGTTCTACATCGACCTGCTGCTGCCCTTCGGGCTGGTGGCCTTGCTCGGCATCGAAGGGGTGCTGCCGGCGGCGGCGCTGGTCTTTCTGCACATGACGGTCCCGGTGGGCCACGGCGTGGACCGCGCCTGGTCGGGGCACGCCCACCACATGGCGCCGGCCGCGGGAATGATGGCGGTGGCGGCGTCGCTGGCCTTTGCGCGGCTGATTCGCTGGACCACACCGAAGCGGGGCTGGAAGCGTCCGGTGCTGCACCTCACCTGGGCGGTGGGCTTGTCGGTGGTGGCCTGGCAGGGGTGGTCGGAGTTTGCCGAGCGGCAGAACTTCCGGGTCACGTCCACCGCACAGTCTCCGGAGTGGGTGCACCCGGCCTGGCGACTGGCCCGCAAGCTGCCCGATGATGCGGTGCCCATCACGAGCAAGGACCTCTCCCCGGTCGTGTCGTCGTTCTCGGAGAGCTACACCTACGACGGCAGCCTGCGCTCGAAGGCCAAGATGCAGGGCCTGGCTGCGGGCACGCACATGATTGTGGACACCCGCCAGTCGCTGGTGGCCCAGTGGGGCATGGCGATGCGCGAGGCGAAGGTGATTGCCCGCGACGACCCCTTCCTGCTCATCACCTGGGAGAAGGGCTCGATGGACAAGCGCTGGGGCAAGATGAGCAAGGCGAAGCTGTCTCGACCGCCGCCGTATGTGGGCCGCTACCACACCCCGGAGCAGATACCCGGCGTGGGGCCGCGGGCGAGTGGCCAGAAGCTGAAGGGTGTGGTGCCGCGGATTCGGCTGCCGTGGGTGGAGTAGGCTACTCCGGTGGAATGTCGAACAGGTGGACGGTACCGAACCAGTTGCCGACCAGGACTTCGGCGATACCGTCGCCGTTCGAGTCGCCTGCGAGGGTGAGGTGTTGGCCGAAGAGGTCGGTGGTCGGTGCTCCCGAATCCGCAAGCAGGTAGTCTGCGTCCATCGCTGCCCACGTGCCGGCAGTGAGGGGCGACGTGAGTACGTAGGCAGTCGTGCCCCACGTGTAGCCGGAGGCGGCCGTGCCATTGATCTCGCTGTAGCCGTTGCCGAACAGGAGGTCGTCGGCGTTGTCACCGTTGAGGTCGATGCCTGAACGCACTTCACCGCCTAGAGTTTGGTGGTCCTCATCGCCCTTCATACGAAAGCTGGCGTCACCAACGGCGTAGGTTCCGGTGAGGGGGCCGAAGTACACGAGGAGTATGCCACCAATCTCTCTCGAATCCTCTGACCAGAGCGGGGCGCCAGCGGCCAGATCATCGTGGCCATCGCCGTTGAGGTCACCAATGGCAACACCACTTCCGAGGAGTAGGTGACCGTTGGAGCTGTCCTCGTCTTCAGCTAGTATGGATGCGGCTGCGTCTTCGTAGTGAACTGACCCCGATGGCGGTGACGAAAAGATGGTCACAGACCCGTTTGTGTCCCCGTGGTAGTCGGGGTCGCCGATTGCCACGTCAACCAGCCCGTCGCCGTCCAGGTCACCGGTGGCAAACGCATGTCCGAATCGGCCTTCCCCTTCCGGGCCTGTGAACGTGGTGATGTCGTCTGTTCCGGGGACTTGTGCCGGGGTGTTGGCAGAAAAGAGACGGACCACGTTGTCGCATCGACCGCCCACGAGAATGTCGGCGACGCCGTCCCCATCCGCATCGGGAATCGGCTCGAGAACCGACCCGAGGCACTCTATCGACGACGGGCTGTCTACCAGCAACAACGCCTCCCGAATGCTGGAGAGAACTCCGGGACCGTGGACCACGTAGACCGACGGGGTGCCGGACGCTGAGCTTCCTAGGTGGGGGTCTGAGCCCCCAACCGCGAAGTCGTCGTACCCATCCCCGTCGAGATCACCCATCGGGGCGATGTCCCAGCCGATGGCATCTTCTCGCTGCTCACCTGCGATGAGGGCGTCTTCATCTCCCAAGGCATTGACTCCCGAGTGGGGACCATGGAATACCCGGATGCTGCCTACGGACAGCTCTGTGCGGGAGTAGAGTGGTTCTCCGATGGCGATGTCGTCGTAGCCATCCCCGTCGAGGTCACCGATGCCTCGCACGCGAAAGGCATCGAGCTGAGATGTGGAGAGTGACCAGGTACTCAACGCGTCCGTGTGCGACAGTAGAGAGCCGCACTCGTTGCGAGCGGACCAGACATCGCCGTCACAGTCGTTGACCACTCCGTCGCTGCAGTCTTCAGGCGCACCCGGGTACCGGTCGGGGTCGTTGTCGTCGCAGTCTTCCTCAACAGGGAAGCCATCGGAGTCTTCGTCGATGACGGGGGTGCCGGTCTCGGTGGCTGTGTCCGCACCGGGGTCAGGAGGGGATGAGTCGTCGGTGTCTTCGGCACCGGTTTCGTTGGTGGACACGGAAGTCGTGGACTCGGACGTGTCGGCGACTGCTTTATCGGTGGATGGCTCCGTGCTGCAGCTGGTGGCCACAAGGAGGACCAGGCCAACAGGGCCACGATGGAGTGGGATGACGGTCACCGTGGACGTCCTGGTGGGACCCGTAGGGCGGGCGCGCCGAGATTGAGGGGGACGACTCTGCAGCTCAGATGAAGATGTCGAGCACGAAGCACGCGCCAGCCGTGCCCAGCATCGTGAAGCCGATGGTGCGCTTGTTGGACTGTTCCTTCAGGTACGCATCCCGGTCGGCCTGCGTCTGGGCGTCGCGGGCCTCGAAGCTCGCGGTGCGCGACCCTGCCAGGTAGAGCAGGCCGGTGACGGAAAGGCCCGCGCCCACGTACGACAGGATGGGCTTCTTCTTTTTCTTGTACTTGAAGCCACCCGCGGGGACATCGGCGCCCGAGGAGTTGTCGGGGCCGTGGAGGACGGGCTGCAGCGACACGAAGGTGGGGGTGTCGAGGGCCAGATGGGCGGGCGGGCCGTCGGGCGACCAGAAGGCGGGCGCTTCCGTGGCCGCGGCGGGCTGAGACAGCGCGTGCAGGAGGAGCAGGTGCTTCACGGGGTGCCTTCGGGAGCGGTGGGGGTGGCGGGGGCTGGCTTGCGGAAGACGGTCTTGAAGGTCTTGACGTTTTCGCGCGCCTGGACGATGTAGTCGTAGGTGCCGCCGTCGGCGGGCTGCTCGAGGGGGTCGAGCGTGATGTGCAGGGTACCCGCGGGGAAGCCGCGTCGCACAGCATCGGTGGGGGTGCTCTCCCAGAGGAGGTGGTGCGGCTTGTCGACGCCTTCGGACCAGCTGACGAACTCGGCCCGCGCCTTGTCGGAGGGGGCCTCTTCGGGGTCGAAGTCGAAGGAGTGGATGTCGAGGCCGTAGCGGCGGGCGATGTAGTTGAAGGCGGGGTGGTTGGCGGACAGCTTGATGCCCTTGCCGGGGGTGGTGGCGTCCTTGAGCTCGCGGTCGAGGGCTTCGAGGTCTTTCTTCAGGGCGGCGAGGTTGGTGTCGAAGGTGGCCTTCTCGGCGGGACGGGCCTTCACGAGGGCGGCGTGCACAGCCTCGGCCTGCTGGAGGTAGACGATGGGGTCGGACCAGGTGTGGGGGTCGGTGCCGGCGTGGCTGTGCTCGCCGCCCTTGCCGTGGGAGTGGGTCTCGGCCTGGATGTGGATGTGGTCGACCTTGGCGGCGCTGTCGACGACGCGGTCGGCGGGGAGGGTGGCGGTCTCCATCCACTTCTCGAAGCCGGCACCGTTGGCCACGATGAGCTCGGCCTTCTGGACGTCGGCGACGGCCTCGCCGGTGGGGTTCCAGAAGGGTGGGTCTTCGCCGACGGGGAGGACGTTCTTCACGGTGACGGCGCTGCCGCCCACCCGGCGGACCAGGTACTCGGCGGGGAAGCTGGAGACGCGGACGTCGATGGGGCCGGTCTTTTGCTCGACCTTGGCGGGGGGAGCGCCGGCGGGGGTGGGGGTGTCGCCGGAGCAGGCCGTGAGGGTGAGGGCGACCGGGAGAATGGCGGCGAGCAGGGTGAAGCGGGGCATCTGGAGTCTCCGGGGGACGGTGTTCAGGGGGCGCCGACGGCACCGGCGAGGGCGAGGTCGAGCAGGGCGAGGGCACCGGCGGTGGCTGCGGCGGCGACGGCGACGGACAGCGCGACCACGATGAGCACCTCGACGCCGACCATGAGGGCCACCATGGGGCGGCTGGAGCCGATGCGCTGCATGAGCTGGAGCTCGCTGCTGCGGAGTCGGAGCGACAAGGACAGGACGAGGATGAAGAAGGCGGTGGTGGAGGCGGCGATGGCGGCGAAGTAGAGCGACAGGCCGTCGCGAACCCGCAGCACGATGCCCAGGATGGTGCGCACGACCTCGACGGGACGCACGGCCTGGAGTCGGTCGTGGAGGGCGTAGTCGCCGAGGAGCTGGTCGTGGGCCCTCGGGGTGGGCGGGAAGACCAGCACGCTGCTCACGGGGAGGCCGGAGGTGTCGCCGTGGAGGTGGAAGCTGCCGCGGTTGGCTTCGGTGATTTCCTGGAACATGAAGATGGCGGCGGTGGCTTCGAGGTTCTCGCCTTCTTCGGCGTTGGGGTTGAGCGATTGGTCGCGGGTGACGGCGTCGTGGCCGTGGAGCGTGCCGTCGAGCACCCAGGTGGTCTTGACGTCGGCGAAGAAGGCGCTGTCGTCGGGGGTGCCGTTGGGCGCGAGCACGCCGGTGACCTTGAGCAGGATGGGGTAGGCGCCGGCGATGTTGTAGAGGTTGGTGAGGTCGGAGCGGACGGTGTCGCCGGGCGACAGGTTGAAGTCGCGGGCTGCGCTGGCGCCGGCGATGACCTCGCCGAGGACGGCGGGCGGGCGGCCTGCGGTGACGGAAAGGCCGCGGTAGTCGAGGTAGTCGAGGGTGGTGCCCACGACGGGGGCGCCGCCTGCGGTGTGGGTGACGTAGACGGGGATGGCCTCGCCATAGCCCTTGGCCTCGACCTCGGCGGCGGTGCCGAAGGGGATGGGGTCGCGCACGTCGCCGCGGAAGTACAGGGCGTTCATGGTGAGGTCGAATTCGTTGCCCTGGTGGCCGATGAGGATGGGCGACGCGAGGGCCCGCGACAGCAGGGACGACTCGACGCGCTCGGCGGCCAGCGCGGTGAAGACGGGCAGGAACAGGGCGACGGCGGTGCACAGCACGAGCACCGTGGTGCGGCCAGGGGCGGCCCGCAGGTACCAGAAGGCGAGCAGAGCGGCGTGGCGGAGGCTGGTCATGGGGCCTCCCCGGAGGTGGAGAAGTCGCCCACTGCGAGGGTGTTGTCGAAGCGGTTGAGCACGGCGGGGTCGTGGCTCACGAGCAGGAGTGTGAGGCCGCGGTCGTCGCAGAGGCCTTCGAGCAGGGACAGGACGGCGCTGCTGCGGGCGGGGTCGAGGCCGGCGGTGGGTTCGTCGGCGAGCACGATGGCGGGCCGGGTGACGAGGGCGCGGGCGATGGCGACACGCTGGCGTTCGCCTTGAGACAGGGCACGGGGGCGCCGGCGGGTCTTGTCGCCCAGGCCGAGCTCGCCGAGGAGCTCCGTGGCGCGGGTGCGGGCGGCGCGGTCGAGCGTGAGGGCGGGGTTGAGCCGGAAGGGGAAGAGGACGTTCTCGAGGGCGTCGAGGTGGGCGACGAGGGGGTAGTCCTGGAAGACGAAGCCGAGCGACCGGATGCGGTGGGCGCGACGTTCGGCGTCGGAGAGGCCCCGGAGCTCGCGACCGGCGACGGTGAGGGAGCCCTGGGTGACGGGCAGCACGCCGGCCACGAGGTTGAGCAGGGTGGACTTGCCGCAGCCCGAGGGGCCGAAGAGCGCCACGCGTCCGCCGCTGGGGACGGTCCAGCTGGGGAGGTGGAGCTGGAATGGGGGGTCGTTGGCGCGCCGGGGGTAGGCGAAGCGCAGGCTGTCGGCCGCGATGGCGGAGGGGCTCATGGGGTGGGCTCGGGGGTGGACCTGGCTTCTTGTTCGGCTTTCTCGATGTCTTCGAGGACGCCGGCTTCGAGGAGGTCGAGGGGGTCCATGAAGCCGCCGCCGGACTTGGGGAGGTCGTCGATGGTCCAGGCGTCGCCTGCGGAGAGCAGGGAGCGGACGCGCTCGAGGTTGCGCATGCGGGTGCCGGTGATGCGGAGGCCGTCGGGGGTGGGGGACAAGGTGTAGACCGCGCGGTAGCGGTTCACCCGGGGGTGCTTGTGGCTCTGGTGCGTGACGACGCCCCCCACGCTCCAGTCGGCGTCGACCCGCACCCCGCCCGGGACGCGGTCGAGCACGGTGACGGCTTCGTAGTCGACCCGTTGGATGCGGATGCTGGTTTCGTCTTCGACCATCCGAAAGAGGGTGGTGTAGTGCTCGACGTATTCATCGGTGAGGGCCTCGCCCACGAAGCTGGCCGAGAGCAAGTCGTGGATGCCGTCGCGGTCGGGGCCGAGGTCGTAGACGCCGTAGAGCGGCTTGTGGAGGGTCTTGAAGGTGTCCACGATGGCGGAGTCGTCGAGCTGGATCTGGACCGCGGGCTGTGGATCGGCACAGCCGAGAGCAGCGAGGGCGGTGAGCCGGGGAAGGCGGAAGGACACGGGAGGGTGCTCTGCGCGGGACATCGGGGCGGGGGGCTTATCCGCCCGGTGGGGGCGCCGGGTGGTGCGGGTGGAAGAGGTGTCGTTGAACGGTACGGGTGTGCACGTCGATTGGCCGAATCGAGGTGGGTCAGCAGGCTGGGGGCGCGACTGCTACGATGCGCGGCACAGATGGAGGTCCCCATGTCGGCCAGCCCGAACACCGCATCGTCTCTGCGTGCTCTTGCCCTGCTCATCCCCCTTGTCGCGGTTGGCTTCACCGCCTGCGACGACCTCGGCGCCAACAAGGTCGACGCCACCGGCGAAGGCGAGGGAGAAGGTGAAGGCGAGGGTGAGGGTGAGGGAGAAGGTGAAGGCGAGGGTGAAGGCGAGCTTCCGCCTGAAGACCAGTGCGACGACGGCGTGGACAACGACGAAGACGGCCTCACCGACTGCGAAGACGACGACTGCGCCGACCTCGCTCCGTGCTGGTGGCCCACCTCGCTGGCCCACGAAGGCGCGTTCGACTTCGCTTCGGTGGGCGAGGTGGAATGCGACGCCGGCTTCTTCACGGTGGACGTGGAAGTGCCGGGGTGCGCCACGCGCTACAACGCGGTTCTCGAGCCTGTCACCGACGCGTCACTGCAGTGCCCCGACTGCGACCGCACCTTCTACGGCGTGCTGTCGTACTCCGAGAACACCTGTGAGTCGGTGCTCGAGGGCGGCTCGTACCCGGCCGACGCCTACTTCGGCTTCATCTTCCACAGCGAGACCGAGTGGACCCTCAAGGGCAAGGATGATGCCGGCAACTGGGAAGGCGGCGTGGACCTCACCCTCGACGGCGACGAATTCAAGTTCGCCACCACCGAGTCCATCAACATCGACCACGAAGACTGCGACAACAGCCCGCTGTACGTGGGTGAGCTGACGGTCTCCTGGACCTTCGCGGCGAACTGAGCCGATGCGCACGACCTGGATGCTCGGAGCGCTCCTCCTGGTGGGATGCCGGGGGGAGGGCAAGTGGGATGTCACGGCCTCGGGGGGTGAGTTTGCCGAGTCGGGCATGACGTCGGACGACTTCGTCGACAGCTGTGCGGCGGGCTTCGGCGCGGTCGAGGTGAACTACCAGTCGGTCGAGCTGTTCGATGAAGATGGCGAGACGGGCGGGGGCATCGACGTCCCGAGTCCGCTCGATCTGGCGGGCACCGGACCCCACACGGTGGGCCTGGTGGACGTTCTCGAAGGCAGCTACGACACCTTCAAGATGAAGCTGGGCACGGGCACCACCCCGGGCGTTCGGTTGGTGGGCACGCTCACCTGCCAGGCCGGCACCGTGGACTTCGACTGGTCGTTTGACGGCCCGATGGCCTTCACGTGCGACGACGCCAGCGTCGACATCACGAACAAGGGCGACGACGACACGCTCTTCCTCGTCACCCCCGACGCCATCTTCTCCCCCACGGCCTCCGACGTGGATCCCGCCCGCCAAGGCCTGCACCTGCTTGCGCTGGATGCCGACCACAACGGTGATCTCACGCTCGACGAGCTGGAAGCGGTGACGGGCACCGAGGCGGGCCTGACCGGGGTGTCGGCCGACATGCGCACCCACGTGACCGACCGCGTGCGCGGGATGTTCGTGCTCGACAACGGGGGCACCTGCAGCGCGAGTGGCGGTTGACCACCGACGCCGAGCGCTGGGATGCGAGGTGGGCAGCGGCTTCCGGTGAGCCGGGGCGGGCCCATCCGATGGTGGAGGCGCTGGCGGCTGAGCTGCCGGCTGGCGCGCGGGTGTTGGATGTGGCTGCCGGACGGGGGCGACAGGCGCGTGCGCTGGCTGCGGCCGGTGTGCAGGTGGTGGCGGTGGATGTGAGCGGCGTGGGCCTGGCGCGTGTGGGGCGGGGTGTGGAGACGGTGGTGGCCGACCTGAAGGCGGGGTTGCCCGAGGGGCTGGGCGCCTTCGATGCGGTGGTGTGCGTGGACTACCATGCGCCCCTGTTGTGGCCCGACCTGCGGCGGGTGTTGGCGCCGGGTGGGCACCTGGTGGTGTCGATGGCGACGGTGACCAACTTGGAGCGCCACACAAAGCCCTCTCGGCGGTTCCTGGCGACAGCCGAAGACGGGGACCGGGTGCTGGGCGACCTGTGTGCCCGAACCTGTGGTGCAGAGTGGCGCGACAACGGTCGCCATGAGCTGTGGGTGTGGGGTGTGCGAGCGTGACCGCGGACCGGTAGAGACGATGCTCAGTCTGGCGGCACGCCCAAGCCACACCCCGACGCATCACACGCAGTCCAGTCATCTGCCCCGCCGTCGAATGTGTCGGAAGCGGTCCCGATGTCGGCGGGTGTGTTGTTCGACCACGCTCCGCCCCGCGACCAGAGGGTGGCATCATCGAGGAGGATGCCGTGGTGGTCGTTGTTGCGCACATCTGTCGCATCCAACACCAGCCGGGCCCCGACCACCGCAGCACCGCCGCCGTCGTCTGCGTGGTTCGTGTCGAACGACCCACCGGTCGCCCACACCAAGGGCCCCACCGTGTGGGCACCTGCGGCCATCAGCCCGCCCCCCCACGCGGCCGTGTTGGCCTGCAGCTGGATGTCGTCCAACGCAACGCGCGTGGTGTCGTCGCCCGACACCCACAGGCCCCCGCCCACACCTCGCCCATCCGCCAGAGCGTCGCCCGACGCTTCGTTTGCATCGAGCACGAGCGCGCCCAGGGTGACCTGGCCCCCCCGGACGAACACACCTCCACCGCCCACCGACGCCACGTTCGCGGAGGCCGTGCCATCGAACCAGCCGCCGGTGGCATCGGAGAACAGCGCGCCCGCACCTTGTTCGCTGGTGTTGCCGAGCACCGTTCCGCCGAACACATCGACCGGGCCGGTCACCAGCATGCCGCCGCCTTGGACATCGGCGTGGTTGTGTTCCACCGTTGTGCCGGGCAGGAACACATCGCCGTCGGCCACGGACAGGCTCCGGACCGCGATGCCGCCGCCATAGGGCGCGCGGTTGTCCTGCACCACGCTGTCTTCCAGGCCGCCCTGTCGAATCCACACCCCACCCCCCACCTTGGTGGCCCGGCAGCCGGAGACGGTGGTGCGTCGGAGGGTGAGCGGACCGTTCCGAGGGCCGGCCACACAGCCTCCCCAGTCGGCTGAACCACCCTCCAGCACGCTGTCTTCGACCGTGAGGGCGTCGGCTTCCCACGCGGCCAGCACCCCTCCGTAGGTGTCCGGTCCCAAGCGCGGCTCCACGGCACCGGTGCCGCCACGAAGCGTGAGGTCGACCAGCCGAGCGTGGCCTGCCGTCACGTGCACGGCTGGCCCCGGTCCGCCGAGGATGGTGGCCGGACCCACCAGAGTGATGTCGTGGCGCAGCACCACGGGACCGGGATGGCCCTCTGGTCGGTCGCACACCACCACGGTGCCACCCACTCCCGCGGCGTCGACCCACTCCTGCAGAGTGCCCGCCGGACAGCCGGTCTCTGGATGCGCGGCTGCGTGCGCTCCATCGGCATCGCCCGGGGACGGTGCGCCCGAACACGCCATCGTGCAGGCAAGTGCAATTGCGCGGGTCGGCCACTCGTCCATCATTGCGCTACGGTAGCCCGGAATCGGTGTCCCCCGCCGGTCTCCGGAGTGTGCATGCGCGGTCCCCACGTCTTCTCACTGGTTGGCCGGGCAGCGGCCGGTCTGGTCACCACCCTCGCGCTCTTTGCCGGAAGCACGGCGGCCGCGCAGGAAATGCAGATCGTGGTCACCGATGAGAACACCGATGCCACGCTCCTTCGGGAAGAGCTCGGCCCGGTGGTCACCGACAGCTTTCGCCTCGAAGACCAGGTGGAGTTCCTCGAACAGATGGCTGCGGCCACGGCGCTGTCGGCCCGCGGCATGGGGGTCGACTATGCGTCGAGTCCCCAGAAGTTCGTGCTGGGCGGCAGCATCGGCTCGGCTCTGAACGGAACGGGCGCGGGCTTCGGCTATGGCGACGGCCTCCTGCCCCAGGGGGGCTTCGCCTTCCAAGCGGCGGTGATGGGGGGCATGAACCTGGGCGCGTTCGTCGACGACGACCACCCACTGCGGCGCTTCATCGTCTACGGACACGGCATGGGAGCCGGCGGCGGCCGCGAGCCCTTCTCGGCACGGGCGGTCAACGGCGGCGGGCACCTCCAGGTCCAGGTGCTCAAGGTGCGCGACATGGGCGCTGCCGGCTGGGGCGGACTGGCGCTCACCACCGGCTTCGAGCACACCGCCTACACGCTCACTCTGGAGCAGGCGGTGCCCATCGAGACCGCCATCACCACGTGGCAGGCCGACGGCACCTACGAGGTCACGGCCCGCACCAACAGCATCCCGCTCGAGCTGTCCACCAACATGCGCGCCGCGTTCTTCACGGTGTTCGGCGGCGGCGGGGTGGACTTCATGGTGGCGAGCGGCGGGGACAGCGACATCGACCTCCGCGGCGACCTCACCAACGAAGCCGGTCAGTCGGTGGGCCACGCGCTCATCACGTGGTCGGACGACACCGACGTCGCGGGGGTGACGCCGCGGGTGTTCGGTGGGGTGCAGTTCAACATCTTCATGGTGAAGCTGTACGGCCAGCTCAATGTGTCGATGCCCGAGGGCTTCGGGGGCCACACGGGCGTGCGCATCGCGATGTGAGGGCCTACCGCTTGACGAATGAGATGGCGTCGGCGCCGGCACCGAAGATGAGTTCATGGTCGGGTGTGAGCGTGAGCGCCACGCTCTCGGCCTTGGAGGCGCCGTCGGGGGTGAGCAGGAGGTGGGCCGAGTCGCCGGTGGTGGCGCCCACTTCGTAGCTGCCGGCCTTGGTCACGCCGCCCACGCGGATCTCGAGGCGGTCGGGGCTGATGGACAGCTCGCCCTGTTCGAGGCCGGCGATGGCGGCACGGAGCTGCCTGGTGCGCTCGCCGCCGGGGTCGTAGCGAATCTCCTGCAGGATGTGGATGGCCGCCTTGGCCTCTTCTTCGTTGAGGTCGAGCTGCTGGACCTCTTCGTTGGTGGGCGGGGGCTCGCGGAGGAGAAACCGCATGGTGCGCACCTGCTGGCGCTGGACGGGGGTGAGGGCGATGCGCCACTCGCCTTGCATCCGGGCCACCAGGTGGGTTTGTGCGGTGGGGGCTTCGGGACCTCCTAGAGAGCAGCCTGCGAGGGCCAGCCAGGCGGCGAGGAACAGGCGGTTCATGCGGAGAGCTCCCGGATGGCGACGAGCATGGTGTCGAGGCTGTTCGCGAGGCGGTGGCCGTCGTCGGTGCGGCGGAGGTGGACGTGTGCGGCCAGGGCGGCGTACCGCTCGCTGGCTTCGATGGGCACGATGTCGTCGTGGATGCCGTGGATGATGATGGTGGGCAGAGGGACCGGGCGGTAGGCGTCGGGGGACGGCACGGGGGGCTCGGCGTGGTGCAGAGCGGGGGCGAGCAGCAGCAGGCCGGAGAAGCGCCCGGGGTGGTGCATGGCGGCCCACGCGGCGAGGGCCCCACCGTAGGACGAGCCGGCGAGGAGGAGGGGCGTGTTGGCGGGGATGCCCTGTAGGACGGTGTTCAGAGTGGTCCAGCGCTGCGCGAGAACCTGGCCCTGGAAGTCGGGGGCCAGCACATCGACCCCGGCCGCACGCATGGTGCGCACCTTGGTCCCGAGGGGCGACCCTTCCAGGCCATGGCAGAACAAGACACGCACCCGAACCTCCCGCGCACACCGCACCGGGGTATCTCGGCGGTCCCCCCTTCATCCACGGCCAACCGTGTCTGCATCCCGTCCGCCCGTGTCGCCGGCTCTTGTGCTGGCTGTGTCCGTCACCGCGGTGAGCGCTGCGGCGCTGTTGGTGCGGCTGGCCGATGGCGTGCACCCGGTGGTGGCGGGCCTGTGGCGGACGGGCGCGGTGGGGCTGCTGCTGGCACCCTCGCTCGCCCGGGACCGGCGGGGGCTGGACGCAAAGACGGTGGGGCTGGCGGCGTTCGCGGGCCTGCTCCTGGCTCTGCACTTCTGGACGTGGTTTGAGAGCTTGCACCGCACCACGGTGCTGCGGTCGACCTTGCTGGTGTGCCTCACGCCGCTGTGGACGGGGGCAGGGGAGTGGTTGTGGGGGGGCTCGCGGCCGTCTCGGCGGTTCTGGGGCGGGATTGCGGTCGCGCTGATGGGCGTGGGCGTGATGGCGTTCGGTGGTGGGGGAGAGGGGACCGATGCCCGGTGGTCGGGTGACCTGCTGGCCGTGCTCGGGGGGCTCCTGGCGGCGGGGTACCTGCTGGTGGGGCGCTCGGTGCGCCAGCGGGTGTCGATTGCGCCCTATGGTGCGCTGGTGAGCGGGCTGTGTGCGCTGTGGCTGCTGCCGCTGGCCGGTGCGCTGGATGCTCCGCTGGTGGGCTTTTCGACGATGGCCTGGCTGGCGCTGCTCGGACTCACGCTCGGCCCGCAGCTGCTGGGCCACATCGGCTTCAACTACGCGGTGCGCTACCTGCCCGCCTACATTGTCACAGCGGCCGTCTTGCTCGAGCCGGTGGGGGCATCTGTGCTGGGCGCGGTGGTGCTCGGCGAGCTGCCCACGGTGGTGGAGGTGGGCGGCGCGGCGGTGGTGTTGGTGGGGGTGGGGGCTGCGACCTGGCCCCGGCGGACCGACGCTACAGAGGTCCGGTCCACCACTGACGCCACGCCTCGGGGTCGGAGCGGTGGCCACGAATCAAGGTGATGCGCGCAAGCTCGGCGTGGTCTTCGGCCCGGCGCACCACCTGCTCGAACACCACATCATCGGAGTCGATGGTGCCCACCGCGGCGGTCTCGACCACCAGGCGGTCTCCGGCCACGGCGGCCTGACGAAAGCGCACGCGCTCGGCGACCGGGAAGATGCCTTGGGGGTCGACCCCGGCGTCCAGAGCGGTCCGGGCCACGGCTTCGTCGGCGAAGTCGACGTACATGGGGTGGTTGACGTGGCCGTAGGGGTCCATCCAGGTCTGCCACACGTCGAGCTCGAATTGGTCGGTGCGGCCGAATTCGGTGGTGCGGGTGGGGCGGGGGACCTCGGCGGTCGGGGCGGGGGTCTTTACGGCGGCGAAGGCGGCCTGGATGTCGTCGGAGGCGCGGCCGATCTGGATGGTGCCGTGGTCGCCCCGAGACACGTGGACCCAGCGTTGGGTGGCGCGAGCGAGGGGACCGTCGTCGCCGGTGAGCCGGATTTCGCGGTGGGTGACCATGCCGCGGCGGAAGTCGCGAATCCACGTGCGGGCCCGAGTACGCTCGCCGTAGGACAGCTCCCGGAAGTGTTCGACCACCATGTCGCTCACGATGAAGCCGGCGCCCACCTCGGTGAACCGCTCGGGGGGCCAGCCAGACCGCGCGCTGGCCTGCACCGCGACTTCCTGGCACATGCGCCACACCTCGGCCGGCCGGGCGACGCCGCGTGGACTGACCGCCCGCCGGGTGAGCACGACCGCGAAGGCATCGACGCCGGGGATGGTGTCGAGCACGCTGTCCGCACCGAAGTCGAGGGCACCGCTCGGGTCGGGGCGGCAGGTGGGGCGGGGCATGGGCAGTCCGATGCACGAGCGAGGGAGGAGGTCGGGCCTGCTATCCGTCTCGGCGGGGGCCGTCAGGTGAGCCGAAGCAGCTCGTCGAGGCTGGTCTCGCCGGACTTCACGGCGCCCATGCCCTGGCGGCGGAGGGTCTGGATGCCGCGCATGCCCAGCCACACCTTGTACTCGCGGGAGCCGGCGTCGGACTTGATGAGTCGGCGCAGGTCGTCGTCGGTGGACGCCACCTCGAAGATGCCCCGCCGGCCGGTGTAGCCGGTGTCGAGACAGGCGGCGCAGCCCATGCCGGTCATGTATTGGACGCCGTCGTCGGGTTGGAAGCCGAGGTTGGGCATCAGCTGGAGCAGGCGAGCGGGGGTCTCGCGCACCTTGCAGTGGGGGCAGATGGTGCGGACCAGGCGCTGGGCCACCACACCGAGCAGAGACGCGGCCACAACATAGGGCGGCAGGCCGATGTCGATGATGCGGGTGATGGTGTCGGGGATGGAGTTGGTGTGCATCGTGGACAGCACCAGGTGGCCCGTGAGGCTGGCCTGGATGGCGATCTTGGCGGTCTCGGGGTCGCGCATCTCGCCCACCATGATGACATCGGGGTCCTGGCGCAGGATGGCCCGCAGGCCGTTGGCGAAGTCGAAGCCGCGCTTGCGGTTGAGCTGGCCCTGGACCACGTCGCGCAGCTCGACCTCGATGGGGTCTTCGAGGGTGACGACGTTTCGACGCCGGGTGTCGAGGTGCCGCAGGAGCGCGTAGAGGGTGGAGGTCTTGCCCGAGCCGGTGGGGCCGGTCACGAGGACCAGGCCACCCTGGTGGCGGGTGAAGGCCATGAGCTCTTCGGCTTGTGGGTCGGTGACGCCGAGCTTGCCCAGCGGACGCAAGCCCCGGTTGGCCAGCAGCCGCATCACCACCTTCTCGCCGTGGAAGCTCGGGAAGGTGGAGCACCGCAGAGACACGCGGGCGCCGGTCTCGGGTTCGTGGGTGAACACGCCGTCCTGGGGCACCAGCTTGTCGGCGATGTCCATCTTGGCCAGCACCTTGATGCGACTCGACACGTGGTGGCCCAACACAAGCGGCAGGGGAGAGCGGTCGACCATCACACCATCCACCCGCAGGCGGACCTGGTAGCGGCCCTCGCGCGGGGTGATGTGGATGTCGGAGGCCCGCGAGCGGAGGGCCTTCTCGATGAGCTCGTCGAGGATCTGGACGACCTTGGCGCCGTCGACGTTCTGGCTGGGTGTGCTCATGCGGACCTCTCGGATGTGCGGCGACCGACCACCAGGCCAAGCAGCCCGAGGGCGAGCCATCCGCTCCCTGCTGGCGAGGTGGATGCGCACCCACAGCGGGCTTTGGGTTGGCTGCTGTCGGGGGACCCGGGGGTGTTGTCGGTGGGGGTGCCGGTGTCGGCGGGTGGGGCGGCCGTGGAGACCTGGAAGATGTGGTCCTGGTCGAGCCACGCGCCGGTTCGGGTGGGCAGCCCGGCGGCGATGGTGACGGTGAGCCACGCATCGGTGGGCCAGTCGGTGTGGGGGACCAGGTGCACGATGTGGCTGTCGTTGCCGTAGTAGAGCCAGATGTCGACGGGGAGGTCGGTGCCCGAGGCGTCGGCGACGGTGATGGTGTCGGGGGTGAGGTCGGCGCCGTACAGGCCTTGCTTGAAGATGATGGACACCCTTGCATCGGGCGACTCTGCATCGGTGGACAGCCCGTAGCCGCCGTCGGGAGGCCAGGTGCGGTCGATGAGCTCGGCGCCCGCGCGACTGTGCAGGCGGTCCCACAGCTCGAGCCAGTAGCTTGCGATGACGTCGGCTTCGTAGTCGGGAACGCCCGGTAGTGCGGTGTTCTCCAGGTTGGACATCGCCCACGGGAATTGGTCTTCGTAGTGGGTGAGGTCGCCTCCGGCCGCAGCGGCTGCCCCCACAGCGCCGATGGCGAGTCGCAGCAGGCCCTGGCCTTCGTCGAGCGTGTCTGCATCCACTTCGACGCCGGCTTCGGCGAACAGAGACACCAGGACGTCGTCGGGAAGCCACTGTTCTGGAACATCTTGGGCGCCGGTGAGGGCGGCCCACTTGAAGTCGGTGGCTTCGTCCATGCTGCCACCGGCGGCCCAGCCCAGGTCGGCGTCGTAGAGCTGTGAGCGGTTCAGGTAGAAGGCGTCGAAGGTCTGGTCGGCGAGGCCGTGGGAGCCGAGGCCCATGAGGAAGGCGATGTGCGGGGCGGCGTCGTCGCCGTAGGGGAGGGGGTAGGTGGCCTTGATCCACTCGAGGTAGCGGGTCTGAAAGGGCTCCCAGTGGGCGGTCTCGCCGTAGGGATGGCCCAGGGGGTAGCCGCCGTCGGGGAACATGGTGCCGTGCACGAGCATGGGCTCGAGGTCGGGGCGGTGGAGCAGGTCGTGGAGGTCGCCGGTGGGGAGGCGGAAGCGGGCCTCCCGGGTGATCCAGACGTGGGTGGTCTGGCCGTTGGCGAACGCCGGGGACAAGACGGTGGCCAAGAACCAGACGGTCGGGGTCGTCATGCAGCCTCACACCGCTGGGGTGGAGGAGTGTAGCGCGGGCGGGTTGGCTCGGGTGCGCGCGACGCTGCGGGCGGGTGCGCTATGGGGGGGCGCCCTGCTGCCGTGGAAGAACACTCATGTCTGGAACTGCCGTACTCGTGCCCTTCATGCTCCTGGTGTCGAGCACGATGATGGCGTTCGCCTGGATCGGCCACCTGAAGTGGTCGGACTCCTGGTCGTTCTGGACGGCTCTGGGCGTGAGCTGGACCATCGTGTTGCCCGAGTACATCCTCAATGTGTTGGCTACCCGCATGGGGGAGGGCACGTACACCGGGGCGCAGATGGCGGCGTTCAACATGTGCACCGGTGTGGTGTGTGTGGCCTTGGTGTCGCGCTTCTTCCTCGGTGAGCCGATGTCCGGGCGGCAGATGCTCGGGTTTGGCCTGATGGTGGTTGCCATCATCTTGATCACGGGCGGCAGCAGCAGCGCCCAGTGAAGGTGGGTCGGGTGCACAGCGTGCTGGCGTTGTCTCGTGTCCTTTTTCGTCTGTGTGTTCTCGGCGCAGCCCTTTCTCCCCACCGCCCCAGAGGTCCCTGGTGCACGACCCCACCCCGTCTCCCCCGACTCCGGGAGTAGCGGGCCCCCGACTGCGCGTCCTGTGGCTCATCGCGGTGGCTGTCGCCACGTTCCTGGGGCCCTGGCAGGTGGGGACCACGGTCCTGGTCGTGCACCTCGTGTGGTGCTGGCGCGCAGGTGCCACCCCCGCCGACCTCCTCCGCAGCGCCCGTCGACTGGGCACCTTCATGGTGTTCATCCTCCTCACCATGCTCTTCTTCCCGGCGAACACCGATGTGGGAGACGGGGTGGGGGTGGGCCCGCTCACGGTCTACCCGGGCGGGCTGGTCGACGGCCTGGTGCTGTCGGTGCGGCTGTGTGCGGTGGTGTTCGCGTCGTTGGCGGTGCGGGCCGGTGCGGGTGCCGATGCCTTCGCGCGTGGCCTGCGGTCTCTCGGCCTGCCCACGCTCCTGGCCTTGTCGCTGGACGCGGTGTTTGGCCTGCTCGCGGACACGCCTCGGCGAGGGGGTGGTCGTGGTCGTGGTCGTGGTCGCGGCGGTGGTGGTGGTGGTGGACGGGGGCGTGGTCGCGGCGGTGGTGGTGGACGGGGGCGTGGACGCGGTGGTGGAGGTGGACGTGGGCGTCATCGCGACGACCCCGGTCCGCACCGGTCCGCACCGATGGACGACGAGTCGCGCCTCGAGCAGCTCCGGCGGTACTTCAAGGCGGTCCGTGGCCAGGACCCCGACACCTTCGCGCGTCCGCTCGCCCGGTCCATGGACCGCGCCACGGAGCGGCTGTCCGCCGAGCATCCCGACCTCCCGCCCGAGGTGATCCACGACGCCGCGGTCATCTCCGGTGTGGCCGCCGTGATGGTGGGCCTGCGCTGGTTCAAGACCCTGCCCGGCCTGCCGTTTGCGCCGGGGCATAAGAACGCGGTCCTCCTGCCGCTGTATGTGGTGGCCAGCGAGATGACCCACAGCCGCCTGGGCGCCACCTTCGCGGGCCTCACGATGGGCACCATCGGCTTCCTCTCGGGCGATGGTCGGTACGGCATCTTCGAGGTGTTCAAGCACGCTGCACCGGGCTTGCTCGCCGACCTCCTGCACCCGGTCTTCCGACGCATCCCGTTGCCGCGGGTGCCTGTCTACACCGTGCTGGGGGTCATCCTCGCGGTAGGGCGGCTGGGTGCGGAGCTGTCTGTGGCCCTCGCGCTAGGCGTTCCCGGAACCTTCTACGCCCTCATCGGCGGCGTGAGCATCACCCACGTCATCGCGGGCGCACTGTCGGGCTTTGTGAGTGCCGCGCTGCTGGGGGCCATCGACCGGGTGACCGAGCTGCGGTCCGACACCCTCCGCCGTGGAATGCCGCATCCCGAAGATGACGACCCTTCGCCGTCCCGCTATGGCGGCGGGCCTGCGGACCCACCTGCGGTCCCCACTGTCCTCGAATCCGACTCGACGGAGCATTCATGAGCAACCCAACCTGGGCTGGACGCCAAGGCGAGACCGGCGCTGCCGAATTCGCGGTCGGCGACGGGCGCACCCACCTCAACACCGGGCTGATGGGCGCTTCGCTCGTGCGCTCCGACCTCAATGCGCAGACCGACGTCGCGCACGAAGTCGCCATGCTGCCCGACTGTGCCGTGCTCGCCATCGGCGGCCGCAGCATCATGGACCGGGGCGCCAAGGCGGTGCTTCCGCTGGTGGATGCCATCGTGGAGTCGCGCAAGGAAAACGCCTTCGTGGTGGGCGTTTCCGGTGGTGCACGCCTGCGCCACATCTACCACATCGCCATCGACCTCGGCATTCCCACCGGTGGCCTCGCCCAGGCTGCCGGTGCATCCGAAGAACAGAACGTGGCGATGCTGCAGCACCTGATGGCGCGGCACGGGGCGGTCATGCTGAAGCGCGACCACTTCGACGACGCTGCCATGTATCTGCAGAATGGCCTCATCCCGCTGGTCATCAGTGTTCCGCCGTACCACTACTGGGAGCCGCCGCCCCGGGCGGGTCGGGTGCCCGAGAACGGCTCCGACCTCGGCATGTTCATGACCGCCGAAGCCCTGGGCGCCCGGGCCTGCATCTTCATCAAAGACACCGACGGCCTGTACTCCGACGACCCCGTCACCAACCCCGATGCCGAGTTCATTCCCCGCATCGGCGCCCAAGAGCTCATCGACCGCGACCTCCCCAGCCTGCCGGTCGACCGGATGCTGGTCGAGACGCTGCGCAACGCCCGCTTCGTGCGCCAGGTGCAGCTCATCAACGGTCTCAAGCCCGACCTCCTCGCCCGTGCGCTGGCCGGCGAGCATGTGGGCTCCATCATCTACCGGGAGGACTGAGCATGTCCCTCATCCGTGGCGAAGACCGCACCGACATCGACACGCCCTTCCGCGAGATCTCGTTCAGCCATGCATCGGCCGCCAAGCTGGGCGAAGGCAACGAGGTCATCCGCATCCTCCCCGACGTCCACGTGCTCAAGGTGGGCGGCCAGTCCTTCATGGACCGGGGCCGCGAAGCCGTGTGGCCGCTGGTCGACGAGGTGGCGTCGCTCAAGAACACCCACAAGATGCTGCTCGGCATCGGTGGGGGCACCCGGGCCCGCCATGCGTACGCCATCGCCCTCGACCTGGGCATGCCTACGTCGGTCCTGTCCAAGATCGGACAGAACGTTCCGGTGCAGAACGCACGCCTGATGCAGCTGCTGCTGGCCAAGCACGGGGGCATCCTCATCGACCACGACATGTTCGGCCACCTGCCGCTGTACTACGCGATGGGGTGCATTCCGGTCCTGCCCGGCATGCCGCCCTATTCGTTCTGGGAGAAGCCGGGCGCCAAGGGTCGCATCCCCACCCACCGCACCGATGCGGGTGTGTACCTCACGGCCGAGGTGATGGGCGCGGCATCGTGCACGTTCGTGAAGGACGAGAAGGGCCTCTACACGGCCAACCCAAAGCACGACAAGAACGCCACCTTCATCCCGCGCATCTCGGTGGCCGAGCTCAAGGCCATGGACCTCCCCGACCTCGTGGTGGAGCCGGTCATCCTCGACTACCTCGAGCGGGCCCGCAGCGTGCGGCAGATCCAGGTCATCGACGGCCGCGTGAAGGGCAACCTCACCCGTGCGCTGAACGGCGAGCACGTGGGCACCATCATCTACGCCGACTGACCTACATCGGTCGGGACACCCCGGGCACCCGGATGCTGGCGGCCTTCACCAGTGCGGTGAGGGCTTGTCCGGGGGCCAGGTGGAGCTCTTGCACCGCTGCCTGGCTGACGCGGGCCTTCAGCTGCACCGCGGGCGCCGACCGAAGGCCCAGCGTGACGACCGTGCCGCTTGTGGTGGCGTCGATCTGCTGCACGGTCACCCACAACCGGTTGCGCACAGACATCGACGGCACCGCTCCTGCTGCGAGCATCACATCGTCGGCCGAGATGCGCAGGCGGACCCGGTGTTCCGGCGACTGACGGGTGAGGCCGAGCACGTGCAGGTGCACCCCTTCCGCGACCCGTACCCGCGGGCCCTTGGGCTGCTGGGTGACCGTTCCCTCCAGCACGGTGTCGAGGCCGTCGAGTCCGGCGAGTGCGGGGATGGTGCGCGTGACCGGACCTTGGGCCACCACCCTGCCGGCCTCCATCACCACCAGCTCATCGGCCAGCTGGAGGATTTCGTCGACGCTGTGCGTGACGTAGACAATCGGGACGGACAGCTTGCGGGGGAGGTGGGCCAGGAAGGGCAGCACCTCTTGCTTGCGGGCGGGGTCGAGGCTGGCCAGGGGTTCGTCCATGAGGAGGAGGTCGGGGCTGGACAGCAGGGCCCGACCGATGGCGACCCTCTGGCGCTCTCCCCCCGACAGGGCGGCCGGGCGGCGGTCGAGGAGGTGGCCGATGCCGAGGAGGCTGACGACGGTGGAGGTGTCGAAGGTGGGGGGGCGCCGGGTGGGGCGACCGTAGTTCAGGTTGGACTGCACCGAGAGATGGGGGAACAGGCGGCTGTCTTGGAAGACCACGCCCAGTCTGCGCTTGTGGACGGGCAGCCGGATGCCTTGTTCCGCGTCGAACAGCACGCGCTCGCCCACCACGATGCGGCCGGTGGTGGGACGCTCCAGGCCGGCAATGCACCGCAGCACGGAGCTCTTGCCGGCACCCGACACGCCGGCGATGGCCAGGACGCCGGTGTGGCGGTCGGTGCGGAAGGTGGCGTCGAGGTGGAAGTTGCCCAGCTTGCGGGCGATCTGGACGTCGAGCATGTCAGCTGCCCGTCCGGGCACGCACGCGTCTGGCCAGCCACTCACTCGCCAGCAGGGTGCCGAATGCGACGACCACGCTCAAGGCGCAGAGACGGGCGGCTGCCGCTTCTTGGCCAGGGATTCGGGTGAGCCCGTACAGGGCGAGAGGGAGGGTGCGGGTCTCGCCCGGGATGCTGGACACGAAGGTGATGGTGGCGCCGAACTCCGACAGCGACCGTGCGAAGGCCAGGATGGCGCCGGCGAGGATGCCGGGGGCCATCAGGGGAAGGGTGATGGTGGTGAAGACTCGGGCGGGACCGGCGCCGAGGGTGCGGGCGGCGTCTTCGAGGCCGGGGTCGATGGCTTCGACCGACAGGCGGATGGCCCGCACCATCAGCGGAAAGGCCACGATGGCTGCGGCGAGCACGGCACCGCGCCAGGAGAATGCGATGGGCAAGCCGAGGGTGTCGAGGAGGGGGCCGAAGGGCCCGGAGCGACCGAAGAGGACCAACATGAGGTAGCCCACCACCACGGGTGGCAGCACCAATGGAAGGTGGACGATGCCGTCGAGCACGCTCTTGCCGGGGAATTCGAGGCGGCCGAGCACCCAGCCCACACCCACACCGAAGGGCAGGCTCACGGCCACCGCCAGGAGCGAGACCCGCAGCGACAGGCGGAGCGCCTCGACCTCGAGGGGCGTGAGCATCACGGGCGTCGGAAGCCGTGGCGCTGGAACACCGCGGTGGCGGGGTCGGCCTGCAGGCAGGTCCAGAGCTGCTGCACACCGGGGTCTTCGCCGTGGCCGGTGACGATGGCCATGGGGTAGGTGACCGGCGGATGGGAGCCCGCGGGGACCTGGGCGACGACTCGGACGGCGCTCGATGCGGAGGCGTCGGTGTCGTAGACGATGCCGAGGGGGGCTTCGCCGCGCTCGACCAACACAAGGGCTGCACGGACGTCGGCGGACCGGGCCAGGCGGGACTCGACCGAGCCATACAGGCCCAGCGAGGTGAGGGCGGTCTTGGCGTACATGCCGGCCGGCACGTGGTCGGGGTCGGCGAGTGCGAGCCGGCCGTCCCCGATGAGCGCCGCGAGGTTGGTGTCTGCGCCGAGCGTGAACGGCTGGGCGGACTGCGCGGGAGCGACGACGACCAGGCTGTTTGCGAGGAGGTCTCGGCGGGTGGCGGCGCCCACGTGGCCGGCGGCTTGGAGGTGATCCATCCAGGTGGGGTTTGCAGAGACGAAGAGGGCGGCGGGCGCGCCGTGTTCGATCTGGCGGGCCAGGGTGGAGCTGGCTCCGGCGACCACGGTGGCGGCGGGCGCATCGGCAGGCTGGCAGGCCGCGGCGGCTTCGGTGACGGCATCGGCTGCGGAGGCGGCCGTGAAGATCCGCAGAGTGGGGGTGTTTTCCGTGCTGCACGCGCTTGTGGAGGCCCCGACCAGGACCAGCGCGGCACATGTTCGTGGCAGACCCATCAACGTCGCTCCGGCCGACCACCGTATAGCAGCGGCCCACAGGCGTCACCCCGGGGGGAATGACCCGAACCAGTCTGCGCGATGGTTGCCGTGGGGGTGGCTCTTCCGGAATGTTCGAAGTAGGGTGGCGCAGATTCTGGCGAAAATTCGTACGAACACGTGCAGAGGCCGCTCGCCTCCCACCACTGATGCCCGTTCCTCGGAGCCCACATGTCCATCGTCTCACTGTCCACCGTTCGTCTCGCTGCCCTGATGTTCGGCGCTTCCCTTGCGCTCGCGGGCTGCGACGACAAGGAGCCTTCGGGCGGGGGGGATGGCACTACGGATGACTCCGGTGGTGGGGACGACGGTGGGGACGACGGCGGCGACGACTCGGGGGAATGCCCCGACGGTGACGGCGACGGCGTGTGTGACGACGACGATGTGTGTGAGGGCGACGACACCTCCGGCGACACCGACGGCGACGGCATCTGCGACGACACCGACCCATGTGTGGGCGACAACGCATCGGGCGACCCCGACGGCGATGGGGAGTGCAACGACGTCGACATCGACGACGACGGTGATGGCTGCGACGACCCCGCGGACGCCAACCCGGTCACGCCCTCGGTCGACGAAGACGGCGACGGCATCGCAGAAGACTGCGACCTCTGCACCGGCGACGACGCGACGGGCGACCCGGACGGCGATGGGGAGTGCAACGACCTCGACACCGACGACGACGGCGATGGCTGCGCCGATCCCGACGACGCCGCGCCCCTGACGGCCTCCACCGACGACGACGGCGATGGGGTGGCCGAGGACTGCGACCTCTGCACCGGCGACGACGCCAGCGGTGACACCGACACCGACGGCGAGTGCGACGACCTCGACCTCGACGACGACAACGACGGCTGCGAAGACAGCGTGGACGCCGCGCCGCTGGTGGCCTCGACCGACGACGACGGTGACGGCATCTCGGAAGACTGCGACCTCTGCGAAGGCGACGACTCGGTGGGCGACACCGACACCGACGGCACGTGCGACGACCTCGACACCGACGACGACGACGACGGCTGCGAAGACAGCGTGGACACGGCCCCGCTCGTGGCCTCCACCGACGCAGATGGCGACGGTGTGGCCGAAGACTGCGACCTGTGCAGCGGCGACGACGCACAGGGGGACACCGACTCCGACGGCACGTGCGACGACCTCGACACCGACGACGACAACGACGGCTGTGAGGACTCGGTGGACACCACGCCCACCGTGGCCGATGCCGACACCGATGGCGACGGCTACGGCGACAGCTGCGACGTCTGCGACGGCGACGACGACGAAGGCGACACCGACTCCGACGGCACGTGCGACGACCTCGACACCGACGACGACGACGACGGCTGTGAGGATGTCGACGACGACAACCCGCTGGTGGCCTCCACCGACTCCGACGGCGACGGCTCGCCGGACGACTGCGACCTGTGCACCGGCGACGACACCACCGGCGACACCGACTCCGACGGCGAGTGCGACGACATCGACACCGACATCGACGGCGACGGCTGTGCCAACATCATCGACACCGACGCCCCCACGGTGGCCGACACCGACTCCGACTCCGACGGCCTCGCCGACATCTGCGACTTCTGTGAGACCGACGCCACGCTGTTCTGCGCGATGTGGGGCGTGGGCCCGTACGACGGAGCGCTGGTCTACTACGACACCGTGAACCTCACCGCCGAGTACGGCGTCGACGTCACCGACTCCACCGGCACCTACACCGTGAGCGCCTTCAACGGCCTCACCACGCACCCCACATCGGGCGACGTGTACGCCATCGCACAGCTGTCTGGCCAGAGCGGCCGCTGGCTGGGCACCCTCGACCTCGACACCGCCGAGTTCACGCCCATTGGCAACACCGGCGACAACGTGGCCAGCATCACCTTCGACAGCTCGGGCACGCTCTACGCGGTGACGGGCGACGGCGGCGACTCCAGCGAAGAGCTGTTCACGGTCAACCTCACCGACGGCACGCTCACATCGTTCGCCGTGCTGGGCAACGGCTCCGACGGTGAGTCCATCGCCTACTGCCCCGACGACGGCCTGCTGTACCACACGTCTGGTCGCGACACGAACTGGGCCGTCGACAGCGTCGACCTGTCCACGGGCACGGTCACCGCGGTGTCCTACACCACCGCCACCGATGAGGTGTTCGGCATGACGTGGGACTCCCTGGGCTCGGTGTTCTTCATGGCCAACCTCGACTCGGAGGCCGTGGAGCTCGACACCTCGGGCAACATCACCACCATCGGCAGCTGGGACGACAGCGCCACCTCCACGGCCGGTACTGCCACCTCTGCGGAATACATTAAGGGCTTGTACTTGCTCGACCAGTGATAGGGCGGTCGTCCACCCAACCCGTGGACGGCCTCTTTGGACGACGACACCCTCCTGAAGCAGCCCGCACCGACCGGCCTCAAGCCTACGTTGGTGCGGGCTGTGCAGTTGAACTCCTCGAAGACCCTGGCAAAGGTCACGGCGGCCCGGGCGCTGGTGAAGCGGCTGGCCGACTCTGACCAGACGGATGCGAAGTGGCTGGCAGCGGCGCTCGCCCGGTGCGATGCCGACCAGGTGGCGACCGTGATGCTGTCGCAGCGCAAGGCCCTCCAGGGCAGCCGTGCGGCCGACCGGGCTGCGCGCCGGTGCTTTGCGGAAGGGGTGCGCCTGCCGGATGCAGCTGCGGCGGCCATCAAGCTGTGGGACAAGCCGAAGGCCTCGCGGTACCACTGGCGCGACCTGATGGACCAGCTGGCCGACCCACTCCTGGAGGCGCTCGGCCGACAACCGGCGCTGGTGGACGCGCTGCTTGAAGACTTCGAGCTGAGCATGATGCTGGTGTCGGAGGAGGCCGGGTCGTACGACACGGAGTACATCAAGGCGTGCTACCGGCTGGAGATGTGTTCGAGGTGGCTTGCATTGGGTGGCCAACGTCGGGCCGCGGTTGCGATGGCTGGTGTGTTGCGAGACAGCCGGTCCGATGCGAAGGCTTGTGCGTGTGTCTGGTACCGGAACGCCCGCGATGCGGCGGTCAATGCGGTGGGGGCGCTCGGAGTGCCGGAGCTGGTGCCGTCACTTGTGTTGGAGGTGCTGTCGATTCACCACGAGGCCCAAGACATCCGAGGGGGTGTGCTCGGCCTCCGCGCGGCGCGCGAGCCTGCGGCGGTGCTGCCTGTGTTGCATTGGCTGTCGCTCGACAAGGTGCATCGGGGCGCAGCGATGCAGGTGCTCCTGAAGCTGGAGGGGCCGGAGCGGCTTGACCTGATGGCGGCGCTGGCGCCCAAGGCCGGCAAGTTCAAGCAGCGGTTTGAGCAGGTGTTGCAGAAGGCCGGGCATGTGCCGGGACCGGAAGTGGAGCGGTGGTCGGGGGAGCCGAAGCGACCCGACCCGGAGGTGTGGGCGGACCGGGAACAGCTCGGGTCGGGGTGAGGCGCGCCGGGGGCTATCCGGTGGGGGGGCTGTGGCCTGGCTTCAGCCACACTATCGGCGGCGCCAGCACCAGCAGGAACGCCACATTGACCACGAGGTTGCCCGCGAAGCCGCTGGCGAGCGAACCCAGCGAGTCTGCAACAAACCAAGCGAGCAGTCCGCCCAACAGGGCTGGACGGGACTCGGGGCGGTAGGGGATGAGCAGGAGCATCATTCCCCACCCCACCATCACCCCACCCAACATGGCACTCGACGCGCGCGCTGCGAAGTCGAACTCTCCCGGGTGGCCGTCGAGGGGCCAGTGGACGAGGTCCATGGCGACGGTCCACGGTGCTGCCGTAGGTGGCCAGGACGCGCCCAGAGCCAGCAGTCCCGCGCAGATGGTGGCCACGGCACCACCGCGGAGCCATGCGCGGAGGACCTTCGGCGGCAGGTGACCCATCGGTTCTCCTTCAGGCTTGGAGCGCTCAACTGGAGTGGGCGACCGTATCGGACCATCGAGGGTTCTCGCCGACTCTGCATCAGATGTCGTCGCGTCGGCGCCGGCCCAGGAGTCCCACCAGCCCCACCATCAGCGCACCGGCGATGTCGCCCGTGCCCACATGGGCGCAGCCGCCCTTGTCGCCCGAGCTGTCGTTGCCGTCTACGTCGGTGGCGCCGTCGCCCGAGCCGCCGTCGTCGCCCGAGCCGTCGTCCCCGCCATCGTCGCCGGATCCATCGTCGCCGGAGCCATCGTCTCCGCCGTCGTCGCCCGAGCCGTCGTCGCCCGAGCCGTCGTCGCCCCCATCATCCCCGCCGTCGTCCCCGCCCGCGTCGGCGTCGGTGCCGTCGCAGTCCTGGTCGATGCCGTCTTCGGGGATGTCGTCGGCGTCGGGGTTCACGCCGGCGTCGGTGTCGTCGCAGTCGTCGCCTTCGTGGTCGTCGGACTGGAAGCCGTCGCCGTCCTGGTCGTAGTCGTCGGCCCCGTCGCAGTTGGCGTCGATGCCGTCGTACCAGTCGTCGGAGGCCGCCGGGTTCACGGCTGCGTCGTCGTCGTCGCAGTCGTCGCCGCCCGCGACGGCCGTGCTGTCGAAGCCGTCGCCGTCGACGTCGGTGAGGTCGGAGCTGTCGCAGTCCTGGTCGATGCCGTCGTAGGGCGTCTCGGTGGCGCCCGGGTAGGTGTTGCCGTCGGTGTCGTCGCAGTCGGTGTTGTCGGAGACGGCGCCTGTGGGAGCGTCGCAGCCATCGACCGTGTTGGCGGCGTCGCCGTAGCCATCGCTGTCGGTGTCGTAGTACCAGGTGGTCTCGCCTGTGGCGCCGGCCTCGTCGACCTCCTCGTCGCAGTCGTCGTCGATGCCGTTGCACGCTTCGGTGGCGCCCGGGTTGACGGCGCTGTTGTTGTCGTCGCAGTCGTCGATGTTGTCGTAGCCGTCGCCATCCATGTCGTAGACGGTGGCGCCCGGACCCCCGTACAGGCCGATGTCGGATGGGCTGCCGTCGGGATCGGAGAGAGTGGGGTCGCCGGCGTCGATGAGGGTGGACGTGGACGACAGGCGGAGGTCGTCGTTTGTGCAGTCTCCGTCATCCGAGTAGGTGCGGAGGAGTGGGTCGACGGACTGGTTGCCGTCGGAGGACGACGAGAAGGAGAAGTTGCCGCCGGCGTCGTCGAGTCGGTTGTCGTAGAATGCGTTGTATTGGACGGTGGAGTCGGTGTCGGTGTCGGTGTCGTAGGCGTACAGGCCGTCTCCATCCACCGAGTAGGCCACGACGTTGTTCTTGAAGTCCACCGCGGTGTAGTACGCGTACAATGCGCCGCCATAGAGGTAGGCATCGCTGGTGAGGAAGACGTTGTTGGTGAAGGTCTGGGTGCCGCCGCCGTAGATGTAGACGGCGCCGCCATAGGAACCTGCGGCGTTCTCCACGAATGAAGAGTTGGTCCATTGGTTGGTTCCCGACGAGCCCACGCTGTTGAGGTACAGGGCACCGCCCGTCTCGGCTTCGTTTGTGCAGAACGCCACATCGTAGGCTGTGAGGTCGGTCACGCTCGAGATGTAGGCGCCGCCGCCACCGTAGTAGCTGTAGTAGCCGTAGGTGGTGGCGTTGGAGTCGAAGGCGCTGCTGTCGATGGTGAGGTCGGTGATGCCTGTGGCATAGAGGCCGCCCCCGTTGTAGTACGCCACATTGCTGTCGAACGTGAGGTTGTCGAGGTCGGCGGTGATGGCGTAGCTGGTGCTGCCATAGATGTGGAGGCCGCCACCGCTGCTGGCGGTGGATGTGTTGGAGTCGAACACCACATCCGAGATGACGTGGTCGGAGTCGGAGTAGCCGGTGTAGAGCTCGACCGCTCCGCCATAGTATTCGGCGGTGTTGCTGGTGAATGTAGAGTCGGTGAGACTGAAGTCGACCTCACCCGACACGTACATTGCGCCGCCGTAGTAGGCCTCGGCGCCGGTGACGCTGATGTTGGACGCAGAGACGGTACCGTAGGGCGACGAGACGTAGATGGAGCCACCATATCCATCGGGTGCGCTCGAGCCGGTGGCGGTGATGTGGGTGAGGGAGCCGGTGCAGCCGTAGCTCCACGCGATGTCGGCGCCGGAGCCTTCCACCGTGTTGTCGGTGAACGTGAGGTCGTCCATCGTGACGGTGCTGTAGTTGTAGGCGTAGATGGTGCCCGAGTAGGCGCTTGTGTTCTCGGCGAAGGTAGAGGTGGAGAGGTCGAGGGTGGTGGACGAGACGTAGATGCTGGCGCCGTTGCCCGAGGTGTCGGCGGTGTCGAAGTCGGAGCCGTCGACGGTCAGCTCGCCGTAGTACACGTAGACGTGCGCGCCGCGGTAGCTCACGCCGCCGGTAAAGGTGCCCGAGCTGACGTCGACCACGGCGTCGATGTAGCCGTAGATGGCGCCCCCGTAGCCGTAGTATTCGCCGTCGGCGTGGTTGTCGGTGAAGGTGTCGGAGTCGCTGTCGAGCGTGCCTTCGTCGCTGAGGTAGACGGCGCCGCCGTAGTAGTCGCCTGTGTTGGACTGGTAGGCGTTCCCGGTGGAGGTGACGGCCGTGGCGTCGTCGCCGTAGATGGCGCCGCCGTAGTACGCTTCGTTGGACGACAGGGTGGTGGTCGAGACGGACAGCGTGGCGCTGCCGCGGCTTCCATCGTCGAGAAAGATGGCGCCGCCGGCGTAGGCGGTGTTGCCGTCGAAGGTGCTCGACACGACGGTGACCGCACCGGAGTTGGTGGCGTAGATTGCACCACCGTATTCGGCTTCGTTGCTGGTGAAGGTGCTGTCGGTGATGTCGAGGCTGCCGCCGTCGAGGACGATGGCCCCGCCGTAGGCATAGGATGCGGTCTCGTCGCCCAGTCCCTCGAAGACCATGTCGTCGAGCGTGAACTCGCTGTTGAGCCCCTCGAGGCCGTTCTCGCCGTCGTTTTCGACCGTGAAGCCCGAGATGGACACGGTCTCGCCCCCATCGGCCAGGATGGCGGCACCGCAGGCGCTGGCACCGTCGATGGTGGTGGTGGCAGACCCGGCGCCCGTGAGGGTGAGGTCGAGGCCCGAGAAGTCGATACACTCGGTGTAGGAGCCGGCCACGACGGAGATGGTGTCGCCGTCGGATGCGGCGTCGATGGCGTCTTGGATGGTGGCGTAGGCCGAGGCGTCGCTGGGGTCGACCGTGAGGGTGGCCGCCGAGGCATTGGATGTGCTCGCGTAGAGGAGCGCCAGGAGGGGCAGGGGCATGTCGTCTCCAGCAGGATTCCGCCGATGATACAGCCAGTCCGGCCTGCGGTCATGTTGGATATGTGCCGGACCCTGGCGTTCGGTCGGAGGAGGAACACATGGGAACCCTTGCAGTGGTCACGGGTGCGAGCCGCGGACTGGGGGCTGCCACGGCGCGGGCTCTGGCAGCGGATGGCTTCGTGGTGGGCCTGCTCGCGCGGAACACGGCCGACCTGGAGCAGGTCGCGGGCACGATTCGGGCAGCCGGTGGGCGTGCGCTTGTCGAGACGGCAGACATCACCTCAGCGGACGCGGTCGCGGCGGCCGTGTCTGCATTTCGCGACCGGGCCGGACCGGTGCAGGTGCTCGTGAACAACGCGGGGATGGTGCACCCCATTGCGCGCCTCGGGAGCTTGTCGCCGGACGACTTCGACCGCACGGTGGCCGTGAACCTGCATGGCGCCTTCTATGCGGTGCACGCGGTCCTGCCGGACATGCTGCAGCGGGGGGCGGGCTGCATTGTGCAGGTGTCGTCGGGGGCGGCCCATCGGCCCCTGGAGGGCTGGACCTCGTATTGTGTGGGCAAGGCGGGCCTGTGGATGCTGACGCGGTCGCTGGCTGACGAGGTTGGAGCGGCCGGTGTGTCGGTGTATGGCTTCCAGCCGGGCACGGTCGACACCGACATGCAGGCGGAGATCCGTCGGTCGGGTGTGAATCCGGTCAGCCGGATGGCCCGGACGGACCACCTTCCCCCCGAGGTTCCCGCGGGGTGCATTGCGTGGTTGGTTCGAACCCAACCTACAGAGTGGCATGGGGAAGACCTCCGAGTCGACGTGGTCCGGGCGGCGCGGGTGGCTGGACTGCCCTCGCGGTGAGCGTTGAGCCGCTCCGTGGGCGCGTTCCCTTTCAGGGGTCTTCTATCTGCACAGGCTGCACCGCCAGGGCACGGGGTTGGCTCGGGACTGCTCTTTCGGAGCGACTGCCGCTCCACCGACAGGGCACAGGGTCATCTGTTGAGTCGGGTCTGCGGGTCGATGGGCTCGGGGGATGACGAATCGATGGGTGGGTGCCAGATTCGTCGCTTTGTTCGCTGGCGCTCACGCTCCGAACGACTTGGTCGAGGCTGACCGGGGTGATGGGGGAGGACTTCGTGCGGCGGATGGTCGTGCGTGGGCCCCCTCCGACCGCTTCGCGGCCACCTCCCCCTGAAGGGGGAGGACTCTGGGGGTGGAGTTTGGTCTCCTTGGTGGGCTTCGCGGTCACCTGCTCCTGAAGGGGGAGGACTCTGGGGGTGGGGTTTGGTCTCCTTGGTGGGCTTTGCGGTCACCTGCTCCTTGAGGGCGCCTGTGGAGCTGGTCGCGTTGCTACTCTCGCTCGAGCTGGCGGAAGACCCAGTGTAGGAAGCGGTACGGGGTTTCCCCTTCGTCGGGGCTGAAGCGCACGACCAGTCGGTGGCCTGGCTCGGCGTCGGCCACGTTGGAGTGGGCGGCGTTGCTCAGCGAGAAGCGGCTGGGCTGTCGGGAGAGGAGGTCGGCGATGCGCTCGGGGGAGACCTCGGTGGTGGGGTGGAAGTCGAGCACCACCCGCACCCGCATCCAGGTCACGCGCTCGATGCCCAGCGCGCGACACCGAATCCGGGCCTCGGCCGACCAGCCCAGGTTGAGAACCTCGGCCGGGGGCTCGCCCCATTCGGTCTCCCAGCGGTCGATGAGCCGGCGCACCTGGTCGACGGTGCGGCAAGAGCCGAGCGCCCGGTAGGCCTGCAGGCGCTCGGGGACCTCGTCGATGTAGTCGTCGGGGATGATGGCCTTGACGGGCAGCTCGATCTCGGGGTCGAGGCGCTCGCGGGACAGCTCGCCGCGGGCGTGGGCCACGGCTTCGTCGAGGAGCTCGATGTAGGTGTCGAGGCCCACGGCGTCGATCTGGCCGTGCTGGCTGTCGCCGAGGAGGTCGCCGGAGCCCCGCAGCTCCATGTCGGCGGTGGCGACCTGCATGCCGGCGCCCAGCTCCTGGTTGTCTTGGAGAACCTGGAGCCGGTGCACGGCCTTCTTGGTGAGGCGGTCTTGTTCTTCGGGGACGATGAGGGTGCAGTAGCCCCGGACATGGCCGCGGCCGACCCGGCCCCGCAGCTGGTAGAGCTGGGCGAGGCCCATCATGTGGGCGCGGTTGACGAGGATGGTGTTGACGCCGGGCATGTCGATGCCGGACTCGATGATGGTGGTGCACACCAGCACCCGCAGCTCGCCGCGCACGAAGCGCACCAGGACCTTCTCGAGGGCGCCGGGCTCCATCTGGCCGTGCCCGACGCCGATGGTGGCTTCGGGGACGAGCTGTTCGAGGCGTGCGGCGAGGGGTTGGATGGTCTGGACGCGGTCGTGGACCACGAAGACCTGCCCGCCCCGCTGCAGCTCGTGGAGGATTTCTTCGCGGATGCGGCGGTCGTCCCACTTCATGATGCGCGTGAGGACGGGCCGTCGGCCGGGGGGAGGGGTGGCGATGACGCTGACGTCGCGCAGACCACCGAGGGCCATGTGGAGGCTGCGCGGGATGGGGGTGGCCGACATGGCCAGGTAGTCGCAAGGGCGCTCAGACCACGTGCTGGCCAGGGCCTTGAGCTTTTCCTTCTGCTTCACGCCGAAGCGGTGTTCCTCGTCGACCACCACGAGGCCGAGCTGCTTGAAGCGCACGGTGCGACTCAGCAGGGCATGGGTGCCGATGACGACGTCGACGGTGCCGTCGCGCAGCTGGTTTCGGAGCTCGGTGCGGGCCTTGCCTTTCACGAAGCTGCTGAGCAATGCAACCTCCACGCCCGAGTCTGCAAAGCGGTCTTGGAAGGTGCGGTGGTGCTGATAGGCCAGCACGGTGGTGGGACACAACACGGCCACCTGCTTGCCATCCAACACCACGCGCATGGCCGCACGCATGGCCACTTCGGTCTTGCCGAAGCCCACGTCGCCGATGATGAGGCGGTCCATGGGGGCGTCTTTGGCGAGGTCGGTCAGGACATCGGTGATGGCCTGTTCCTGGTCGGGGGTCTCGACGAATGGGAAGGTCTGTTCGAACTGGATGTAGTCGGCGGGAAGGCCGTCGTACACGTTGCCATCGGCCACAGCACGGTGGGCGTGCAGCCGCAGCAGCTGGTGGGCCATGTTGGCGATGCGGTCGCGGACCTTGGAGCGCTTCTTCGCCCAGGTGGCGCCGCCCAGCTTGTCGAGACGGGGCTGCTTGTTGCCGATGGCGCGGTACTTGTAGACTTCGTCGAGACGCGTGACCGGGAGGGCCATGCGGTCGCCGCGGCGGTACTCCAGCTCGACGTAGTCTTGCTCGATGGTGCGGGTGCGCATGCCGTCGGGGATGGTGATGGACTTGCGCACGAGGCCGCGGAAGGTGCCCACGCCATGGCGCACGTGGACCACGAAGTCGCCCACCTTGAGCTGGGCGATGCCGCCGGAGGACAGCGCGGCGTCTTTCAGCTTCTTGGGGGTGCGGCGGGCGGGGCGGGCCTTGGCGCCGAACAGCTCATCGGCGGTGACCAATGCAAGCTGGGCGTCGGCCGACCGAAAGCCACGGTCGAGGGGGCCCACCCACGCGGAGAGCTCGCCTGCAAACCAACGGCCGGGACGGCGGTGGACGGGACGCAACCCATGGGGCTGGAGCAATGCGAGGAGACGCTCGAGGCGGCCGTGGGTGTCGACGGCGAGGGCCACCCGCCAGCTGTCGTCGAGCCACTCCTGGAGCCGGGCTGCGACGGGGGCCAGCTCTCCCTTTCCAACGGCGAGGTCGGCGTTGTCGCGGGCGCCGGCCGACACGGGCTCGCCTTCGGGGGCCACGGTGAGGGCGCCGAGGTGGATGGCGCTGTGGAGGGCCTCCCACACGGACGCGGGGGCGAGGAAGCGGGCGTGGGGGGCGATGAGCGGGCGGTCTTCGGCGGCGAGGAGCTCCCAGCGCTCGCGCCAGCGTCGGTCGAAGTGGTCGACATCGACCTCGGCATCGCGTCGTTCGACCACGAACACCCGGCCGGGCCCGAGGTCGACCAGGCGGGTGGTGGGCGGCACCAGCGCATGCAGCGCGCACAGATAGTCTTCTGCACCCGGGAACCAGAGGCCTTCCTTGAGGTCTCCCAGGAGGCGTCGGCGCCGCACCTGGCCGGTGCCCGAGGCGTCGACCGCGGCCAGAGTGTGGTCGGCAGCGCGCTTGAGGGCGGCTTCGGTGACCACGGCCTCGCGCGCGGGGAGAATCTGGACTGCGTCGACCGGCTCTCGGCCACGCCCCGTGTGGGCGTCCATCCACGACATCGACTCGACCTCGTCGTCGAAGAACTCGATGCGCAGGGAGTGGGGGCTGCCGGCGGGCCAGACGTCGAGCACGCCGCCGCGGAGGGCCACGGTGCCGGGCTCTTCGACGTGCGGTGCGTGGAGGTAGCCGCGGTCGACCAGCTGGCCTTGGAGCTGGGAGGGCTCGATGATGTCGCCGATCTCGAGCGGGATGGTGAGGCGGTCGAGGTCTTCGGGGGACAGCACCCGGGCGAGCAGGGCGCGGGCTGGGAGAACGACCACGCACGCGTCGCCTTCGTCGAGTGCTCGCAGGGCCGCCAGGCGCTCGCGGGGGAGGTCGGGGTGCGGGGAGAGGCCATCCCAGGTGCGGGTGTCGTCGGCGGGCCAGCGGAGCACGCGGATGTCGGCGTCGCCGGTGCCGTCGTCTTGGAGGTGGAAGCGCAGCTCGCCGGCCAGGCGGTCGGTGGCGTCGCGGTCGGGGGCGACGACGACAATTGGCAGTGAGTCGTCGTTGAGCGCAAGTTGGGCCCGCTCGGCCAGCACCCATGCGGCAGCACCGGGCGGGACCGCTGTGACATGTGGATGCCGATGCAACAGAGCGGGCAAGGCATCGAGGGGGATGGACCCCGGGGGCGCGTCGGACATCGATTCTCCAGGCCCCGGCGCATAGCCCGCCGGTCCCGGGGCCTCCGGTCATCGGGTGTCCGATTGTCCTCGGATTGGAACCGGCCGGGCTACAGCCGCCCTGACGGGAGCCTCCATGCGTCGCATCTTTCTTGTCTTGGCCGCCCTGTTCGCCCTCGGGGTGCTGGGCCTGGTGGGGTGGGGCTGGTCGATGAGCCATCCCTTGCCTGTGTCCAGGGGAGGGGCCGAGGCACAGGCCCGGGTGGCCGCGCTCGAAGCGGCGGTGAACCTGCCGGCGTGGGAGAACACGGGGGCGGTCTCGTTTCACTTCGGTGGCCGCCACACCCACCTCTGGGACCGGAAGCGGGAGCTGCACCGTGTGGCGTTCGGACCCAATGTGGTGATGCACGACCTCCGCACACGCGAGGGGCGGGCGTGGCTGGACGGCGAAGAGCTCGACGGCGAGGCCCGTGACGCCGCGCTCGTCAAGGCGTGGGCGCTGTGGTGCAACGACACCTTCTGGCTCAACCCCATCGCCAAGCTGCGCGACCCCGGCGTGGAGGTGGGGGCGGTCGACCTCGACGACGGCACCAAGGGCATCCTGGTCCACTACACGTCGGGCGGTGTCACGCCGGGCGACCAGTATCTGTGGCTGCTCGGGCCCGACGGCCTGCCGGTCGCGTGGCGCATGTGGGTGTCCATTGTGCCCATCCCGGGCATCGAAGCATCGTGGGAGGGCTGGACGGACCTGTCCACCGGCGCGAAGGTCTCCACAGCCCATGCGCTCGGGCCGTGGCCGCTCGAGCTCACCGACCTGAAGGCTGCGGCCACCCTTGCCGAGCTGGTGGACGGCCCCGACCCCTTTGCGCCCATCCTGTCGGCCCGTCCGCAGTAGTCGCCCATCCCTTGGGGTCCTCCCCGGACAGACCGGTTAGCCCCCGCGCCCCAACTTCGGGCAGCCGGCATCAGACCGCGGGCTCGAAGTCGTCGCCCCACCCCCGGAGGGCCCCCGTGCGCGCGACCAAGCTTCACATCGTCACCTACCGGAACGACCCCGCCGACGCCGAAGTCACCAGCCACCGGCTGATGGCCCGCGCCGGGTACATCCACAAGATCAGCGCCGGCCTGTACGTCTACGGTCCGCTGTTGTGGCGCACCCTCGGCAAGATCAAGAACATCGTCCGCGAAGAGCTGAACGGCATCGGTGGCCAGGAAGTCCAGCTCCCCATCCTGCAAGACCAGGCCCTGTGGGAGAAGAGCGGTCGGTGGGAGGTCTACCAGGCCAGCCGCACCATGCTCACCACCACAGACCGCCGCGACACGGTGTTCGGCCTCGCGCCCACGGCTGAAGAGGTGGTGACCGACTACGCCGACGCCACGGTGAAGTCGTACAAGCAGCTGCCGCTGTCGCTGTACCAGATCCACACCAAGTTCCGCGACGAGATTCGGCCCCGCTTCGGCCTCATGCGCGTCAAGGAATTCATCATGAAGGACGCCTACTCCTTCGACATGGATGAAGCCGGCCTCGACGCCACGTACGAGGAATACCGTAAGGCCTACGTGCGCATCTTCCAGCGCTGTGGTCTGGAAGCGTTTGGCGTGGACGCCGACCCCGGCGACATCGGTGGCTCGGGCTCCATGGAGTTCATGGTGGCCGCAGATGCCGGCGAGGACGCCATCCTCATCGAAGAAGGCTGCGACTACGCCGCCAACGTGGAGAAGGCCTCCAGCCGTGTGGCCCCGTCTCCCAGCGTGGGCGAAGACCCCCGCGCCATGCGCCGTGAGTCCACCCCCGACATCCGCACGGTGGCCCAGCTCGAGGGCTTCTTCCCCGAGATCACGGCCGACCGGATGATCAAGACGGTGCTGTGCAAGGCGGTCCACATCGACCACGAGCAGCCCTGGGCCGTGCTCATCCGCGGCGACCAGGACGTCAACGAGATCAAGCTGCGCAACCACACCGGCGGCCTGGCCATCCAGATGCTGTCCGACGCCGAGATCGTGGCGCTCACCGGTGCACAGCCCGGCTTTGCCGGTCCCGTCGAGCTTCCCGAAGCCTTCAAGGTGGTGGCCGACGACAGCGTGAAGGGCATGGCCAACGTGCTGTGCGGCGCCAACGAAACCGACGTCCACCTCCTCGACGTCAATCTCGGCCGCGACTGCCCCATGCCCGCGTTCGCCGATGTGCGCCTCGCCCGCGTGGGTGAGCCTGGCCCCCGCACCGGTGCCCCGCTCATCGAGCGCCGCGGCATCGAGGTGGGCCACATCTTCAAGCTCGGCACCAAGTACTCGTCGGCCATGAACGCCGTGTTCACCAACCAGAACGGCAAGCCCCAGCCCTTCGTCATGGGCTGCTACGGCATCGGTGTGTCCCGGGTGGCCGCCGCCGCCGTCGAACAGCGCGCCGACAGCCGCGGCATCGTGTGGCCCATTCCCATCGCGCCCTTCGAGGTGGCCATCGCCCCCCTCAAGGTGCAGGACGCCGCTCAGCTGGGTGCCGCCGAGTCCATCTACAACGACCTGAAGGCCGCCGGCATCGACGTCCTCCTCGACGACCGGAAGATGGGCGCGGGCGCCAAGCTCAAGGACCTCGAGCTGATGGGCTTCAGCGTGCTGGTCGTGGTGGGCCGGGGCCTGGCCAAGGACGGCACCATCGAGGTGCGCAACCGCACCACCGGCGACGAGAAGGTGCCCATGCAGGTGGCCGACGCTGTGCCCGCAGTGGTGGAGATGGTGACGGCCGGTCGGTCGGGGCTGCTGCCCAAGGGCTGACAACGGGGGAGGGGAGAGAACGAGTTCTCTTCACGCGGCGGCGAAGCCGGGTAGAATGCGCCCGCCATGACACCGCTCCCCCCCCCACGCTGGTGGTGTGCGGCCGTCGCCTTCGCCGGGCTTGCCCTCGGTGGCTGCGACGACGCGCCCAAAGAGACCGACGCCTCCGAGTCCACAGAGCTCGGAGCCGCCCCGTCTGTCTCCCCCGACACACCTCGGCTGCGGCGCCTCACGCAGGTGCAGTACCGCAACGCGCTGGTCGACCTCTTCGGCGACGACCTGGTGCTGCCCGTCTCGCTCGAGCCCGACATCCGGGAGGAGGGGTTTCAGAGCATCGGTGCGAGCTCCACGAGCATCTCGCCACGCGGCGTCGAGCAGTACGAAGACGCGGCCTACGACGTGGCCGAGCAGGTGGTGGAGTGGCCCGACCGGATGGCGCAGTGGATGGACTGCTCGGTGAACGACCACGTCTCCGAGGCCTGCGCCGCCGACCTCGTGTCCAACCTGGGCCGGCGAGCCTGGCGTCGTCCGCTGGAAGCCGACGAGGTGAGCACACTGTCGAGCCTCATCTTCGCCATCGAGACCGAGTCCGGGGATGCGGCCACTGGCGTCACGTACGGCATCGCCGCCATCCTGATGGACCCTCGCTTCCTCTACCGGGTGGAGCTTGGCACCGACGACGGCGCGGGCGGGCGCACCCTCACCGACCTCGAGCGCGCGAGTCGCCTGAGCTTCCTGTTGTGGAACACCCTGCCCGACGACACGCTGCTCGCCGCGGCCGAGTCGGGCGCCTTGTCCACCCCCGAAGGGCTGCGGGCAGAAGCGGAGCGGATGCTCGAAGATGACCGAGCACGCAGCGGTCTCGGCAACTTCTTCACCGAGCTCTACCAGCTCGACCTCCTCGACGACATCACGAAAGACCCCCTCGTCATCCCGCAAGCGAGCCCCGAGGTGGGCCCTGCAGCACGCGCCGAGACGCTCGCGGTGCTGGAGAACCTGGTCTTCGACGAGGATGCCGACTTCCGCACGGTTCTCACCACTCGGCGCACGTTCATCGACCGACGGCTGGCGGCCATCTACGGGGTTCCGGCCCCCAGTGTCGAGGACGCCGCGTGGACCGAGCTGCCTGAGAGTGGCGGCCGGCGCGGTGTCTTGGGGCACACGAGCTTCCTGATGCTCAACGCCCACAACTCCACCACGTCGGCCACGCTCCGCGGCAAATTCGTCCGCGAGCGCCTCCTCTGCCAGATCATGCCGGCCCCTCCGGCCGACGTCGACACCTCCATCCCCGAGGCCGACGAAGACTCCCCCACCCTGCGCGACCGGGTGGCCGTGCACCTCGAAGATCCCGCGTGCTCGGGGTGTCACGAGCTGATGGACCCCATCGGGCTGGGCTTCGAGAACTTCGACGCCATCGGACGCTGGCGGGCCACCGAGGCGGGCGCCACCATCGACCCCTCGGGTGTGCTCGACGGCACCGGCTTCACAGATGCGTGGGAGATGTCTTCGGTGGTGAGCCGCCACGCCCAGTTCGGGCCGTGCCTGGCTCAGAACCTCTACCAATACGCCACCGGGCTTCCCGTGGGAGATGGCGAGACGGCCCTGGTGGACTGGCTGGGCGACGCCCTGGTGGCCGATGACTACCGCGTGAAGGCGTTGGTCCTCCGCATTGTCGAGAGCCCCGGCTTCACGCAGGTGGGAGACATCCAATGAGCAACCGGTCTTCCAAGCCATGGTTTCCCTTCGTGCGCACCCGCCGTCGCACGCTCCCCTCCGAGGGCCTCAGCCGCCGGCGTGTGCTGCGGGGGATGGTCCACGGGAGTGCTGTGGCCATCGGTCTTCCGCCGCTGTTGTCGGTGCGCCATGCCTTCGGCGAGACCTGCGACGACGGCTTCCCCCAGCGCTTCGTCCTGTTCTACTGGGGCAATGGCGTGCGGCCCGACCTCTGGATCCCCACCGGGGAGGGGTCGGGCGATGCGTGGGCGCTGTCCGAAGAGCTGGCGCCGCTGGCCGCTCTGAAGCACAAGCTGGCGGTGGTCACGGGAACATCGGTGAAGGTGCCCAACCTCATCCCGCACTGGTCGGGGGCGATGGGCTTCCTCACCGGGATGGCGCCCACGGGTACCGATGGGGCCTGGGATGTTCAGGGCCCCACCTTCGACCAGCGCCTGGCGAACGAAATCGGCGGGGACACCATCTACCGGTCGCTGGAGCTGGGCGTTCTCACGAATTCGTCGATCTCGTTTGCCGGACCGGGGGCGCGGTACCCGGCCGAACAGGACCCCTACGCGTTCTTCGACCGCATCTTCGGCAGCTCGTTCCGCGAGCCCGGCTCGGAGGATGGTCCGGACCCTCGGCTGGCCTGGCGTCGCAGCGTGCTGGACGGGGTGATGGACGGCATCCACACGCTCGAGGGGCAGGTGGGTGCGGAGGACCGCGAGCGCCTGGAGAATCACTTCGACGGCATCCGCGACCTCGAGCAGCGCCTCGCACGCCTGCAAGAGGACCCACCCGAGCTGGCCGAGTGTCGTCGACCCGACGCCCCCGAGCTGGAGTACCCGGACATCGACGGTCGGCCCCAGCTCGCTGCGCGGGCCGAGGTGATGTCGGACCTGGCCACGATGGCGCTGGCCTGTGACCAGACGCGCGTGCTCACGTACAACCTGTCCACGCCGCTCACGAATGTGCTGTTCCCCGATGTGAGCGAAGGGCACCACACCCTCACGCACAACGAAGGGGGCATCCAGCCCCAGGTGCACGCCATCACCATCTCGGTGATGGAGCAGCTGGCCTACTTCCTGGCGGGCCTGGATGCGGTGCCGGAAGGCGATGGCTCGCTGCTCGACCACAGCCTGGTGCTGGGGTCTACCGACGTGAGTGAAGGAAAGACGCACTCGCTCAACGAGTACCCCATCTTGATGGCGGGCAGCGCGTGTGGGGCCTTCCAGACCGATGTGCACTACCGGTCGTACAGCCAGGAGAGCGCCAGCAAGGTGCTCCTCAGCATCCTCCGGGGCTTCGGTGTGACGAGCGAGAGCTACGGCCAGGATGAGGCCTACACCGCCGACGGTCTGTCGGCCATCGAGGGATGACCATGCGTGACAATGCTGCGTGCTGGGTGGTCTTCGCGCTCTTGACCGGGTGTGGCGGCAGCGGTGGCGAGGCCGACTCCGGCGTAAAGGATGCGGCGCTGGCGTGTGGCGACCCGGCCGACACCCATGCGCTGGTCATCACGTCGCTGGCGTTCACCCGGGAGGTGTCGTCGTCTACTATCGAAGGCTTCGACCTGGACGGGGTGGACAGTGCTGCGGGTGATGCGGAGGGCTGTGGGCACGCCGACTACACCACTCCGGACGGCCAGGGGGGCGTGGACAATGCGATGGCTTCGCTGGTGCCTGTGCTGGAGAGCATCGGTGCGGGTGCGGTGGAGGGGCTCATCACGGACGCCATCAACTCTGGAGAGCTGTTGATCCTGGCGGAGATGCAGAGGGTGGACGACCTCCAAGATGACGCGTGCGTGGACCTGGAGATGCATCGGGGGGAAGGGGTGCCGCTGATGGGCACCGACGGCAACATCCAGATGGACCAGACGTTTGCGCTCGACCCATCGCGGCCGTCGACGTTCACGGCGGGCGGTGCCATCGAGGGCGGGGTGTTCACGATAGAAGGGGTCACGATTTCCCTGCCGGTGCAGATCCTCGATGAATTTATCGAGTTCGAGCTGGAGGGGGCCTCGATGCGGCTGGTGTGGCAGGAGGATGGCTCGGCGGTGGGTCGGCTGGCGGGTGGGGTGTCGGTGGCTTCGCTGGCGGGTCAGATTGGCGCCATCAGCGACATTGGGGGCCTGCAGGACATCGTGCCGCCGCTCCTGGAGGAGGCTGCAGACCTGTGGCCGGATGAAAGTGGCGCGTGCACGCACCTTTCGATTGGGATGGAGGTGACGGCGCGGCCGGCGTTTGTGTTGGAGGAGTAGGGGGCCCCCTTCGCTTCGCGGCCACCTTCCCGATGAGGGGGAGGACTCTGGGTTGGCGGAGTTGGTGAGAACCACCGGTGGGTGTGCTGGTTGGGCTTCGAGCGGCCAGTGGGCAGCGGCCAGTGGGCAGGGGCCAGCGGCCAGCGGCCAGCGGCCAGCACAGCCGCGTCGCTCCCACTGTTGAAGCTGAGGGGAATCGGGCCTGCCACTGCACCTTCTCGGTGACCGGTTCCGTTGGCGCGGGCACGAGAAGGCTGGCGGCTGGTAGCCGAAGTGCCCTGCCCATCGGGCCGGTTGATGCCGACTCTGCGTGAGCGGTAGGGGGCCCCCTCCGACCGCTTCGCGGCCACCTCCCCCTAGTAGGGGGAGGACTCTGGGTTGGCGGAGTTGGCGAGAACCACCGGTAGGTCTGCTGGTTGGGCTTCGAGCGGCCAGGCTGGCGGCTGGCGGCTGGCGGCTGGCGGCTGGCGGCTGGCGGCTGGTAGCCGAAGTGCCCTGCCCCGTCGGGCCGGTTGATGCCGACTCTGCGTGAGGGGTAGGGGCCCCCTCCGACCGCTTCGCGGCCCTGCTGCGCAATGACTACCGCGGCGCCTCCGGTGCGCTTCGCGCTCGGCGCCTTGCTCCCCCTGTGAGGGGGAGGACTCTGGGTTGGCGGAGTTGGCGAGAACCACCGGTGGGTCTGCTGGTTGGGCTTCGAGCGGCCAGGCTGGCGGCTGGCGGCTGGCGGCTGGCGGCTGGTAGCCGAAGTGCCCGGCCCCATCGATCCGGTTGATGCCGACTCCGCGTGAGAGGTAGGGGGTCCCCTCCGACTGCTTCGCGGCCACCTGGCGGCTGGCGTCTTGGCTACTCGGGGGTCAGGGTTGTCCATCGGCCCCACAGCCCGGTCTTCCAGGTGGTGCCGTTGTCCATGGGGATGTCGAGTGACCAGGCGCGGCCGTCCTTTGTGACGGCCATGATGCCGTAGCCGCCGCGGCTCCGGGCTTCGGACACGGCGTCGAGCAGGTGGGTGGGTTCGTCCGGGTAGGTGCGGGTGAGGGTGCCCTGGGTGTCGAGGTCCCAGGTGGTGGCGAAGGCGGTCAGCCCGGAGAGGTTGGTGCGGTCTGGCGAGCAGGCGATGTGCCGCGGTGGGCCGTCTTCTCGGTAGCAGTGGAGCTCGGTGCCTGCGCGGTCGATGAGGATGGCGTGTCCTTCGGTGTGGGCGAGGAGGATGTTGGCGGGCACGCCGGGCTTCCAGGCTTCGGTGGGCAGCCAGGACTTGAGGTCGCGGCCAAGGGCCCGCAGCGTGCCGTCGGTTCCCAGCACGAAGAGGGGGTCGGCGGGGATGGCCTGGCGGACGTCGGTGAGGTCGGGCAGGCTGCGGGCGCGGGAGCCGTCGCGGGAGTGCAGGGCCACACACCGGGCCTCGGGGGCGCGCTGGGCGCAGAGGATGTCGTAGTCCCAGCCGTTCTCCTGGACCCAGAAGTGGTGGATGGACAGCGTCACGCCGGTCGTGTCGCCGGGCCACAATGCGAAGGGCTTGGGTTCTTCCGACCCGAGCAGGCGGTGGACGGTCCCCTCGCGGTCGAGCCAGATGTAGTGGCGGTGGGTGGACACCACATCGACGGCGTGGTCTGCCAATCGGGTGGGGGGCTGGTGGCGACGGGTGTTTCCGCTCGGACCATCTGGCAGCTCGCCCCAGCACCACAGCCCGCCGTCGCGTCCGACGCCACACCCTCCGGAGTCGCGCATGGCGACGTGCACCACGGGCGGGAGGTCGGGGACGGGCACCGGGGTGTTGAGGAAGCCGGTGAGGCCGCCGAGGCGGTTGCAGCGGACCTGGCGTGCTTCGGCCACGCAGAGCTGGTCGTGCACCAGCTGGATGTCGCGAATGCCCGTGAGGCCGAGGTCGACCAGGGCCTCATGGGCGCTGGGTGGGCGGCCGGGGAGGGGGTAGCGCTCGGGGTCGGTGGTGGCGCATCCGACGCGTCCGGTGGCGTGGAGAACGCACAGGGTTCGGGGGCCCACGGCCACGTCGATGGCGTCGGTGACCCCGCCTCCGGAGTGGAGGAGGGCGTCGGGCAGGGCGTTGACGACGGGGTCGGTGCGAACGCAGGCGACCTTGCCTGCTCGGGTGCGGGCGCAGGACACGTGGTCGGTGGAAGCGAGCTGGACGACGTCGGTGAGGTCGGACAGAGGGCCGAGGGTGACCTCTGGCGTGGCCGCGACCGTGCCATCGAGGGTGACGCCGACCCAGCCCGTGTCCACCCACATCAACGAGGTCATCGCACGGCCGGTGTCCACCGCATCGAAGACACAGGTTCCTTTGCCCTGGCGGTCGAGCGCGCAGTGTCCCGCGCCCTCTTGGGAGAGCAGCGCGACCTGCTTGATGCGGTCGGTCTGGGCCATCTGGGTTCCGCCCACACACGTGAGCGCGCCGTCGGCCAGCCCGCAGACGCCGTCCCGCACCGGGGTGAGGTCGGTGAGACCGTCGAGTGCCGGGACATGTTCGAGGCTCAGGCCACCGCCGATGTCGCCCCAGCACCACCACTGCGTCCCGGCCTGCGCACACGGACCGGCGAGGCGCTCGATGTCGGCGGGAAGGGAACCGGCGGACGCCGTGGCAGACCAGAGGAGCAGCGTGGACAGCATCGGGCACCTTTTGGAGGGACGGGCTCGTCGAGCCACGGCGTGTGTATCCCCCCCCTATCACCAGTCTCGGCGCATCAGCTCCGCTCCGGACATGGGGTCGAGTCGGCGCACGCCGTGGGGTTCGACGACCAGCAGGGTGCCTTTCGGCTCGGCGAACAGCTCGGTGGGCAGTGCGGGAATGTCGCGTACTACGGTGCCTTCGACGCCGTTGAGCACGGTGATGCGGTCGGGGCCGGCCACGGCGACCCAGCCCACGCCGCTGGTGACCAGGCCCCGGGTGCCGTCGACCTGGACGCAGGTGCCCTCGATGGAACAGGCGGTGCGGGATGAGACCGCCCAGGCGGGGCCGCCCAGGCTGGGGGTGACGCCGGTGGGGGTGCCGCGGAGGGGGACCATGTCGGTGGACGGGCTGCCCTGACCGGTCCAGGCCCGCACGCCGCCCTCTCCGTCGAGGACGAGGACCTTGTCGCCGCGGGGCTCGGCGCGCACGACTCCGGCCGGTGGCAGCAGCTTTCCGCGCACGCGGCCTTGGTTGGTCCACCACACGACCTCGCCGGTGCCGCCACCGGAGCCGATGCGGGGGGCGCGGGACACGGCCACCACCTGCCCGTCGTCCAGACACAACACCTGGTCGACCACCCGTCCGCCGGGCCGCATGCGGTCGACCACGGTGTCGTCGGAGGTGCGCCGGACCTCGACCGTTCCGCCCATCACCACGGCGAAGGTGTCGCCCTTGAGGCAGACGTCGGTGGCCTTCATCGCGGCGGCGTTGAAGATGCGGGGTGCTTTGGCGGGGGACGCCAGGTCGCGGAGCTCCAGGATGGTGCCCGACCGCAGCGTGAGCAGCTTGGAGCCATCCAGGCTGGCGGGGAGCGGGCGAGGGGGCTCGGCGTCGGGGTTGGACGGCATCCGAACGGGACCGGGGGCCGGCGGCGGGGGCTCGGGCTCGGGCTCGGGAATGGGCTCGGGCTCGGGGGCCACCTCGGGGACATCGACGGGAGTGGCTGCGACCACCTTGGTGCCGGTGTCGTCGGTGGTGCGGAGGGTGGGGGCCTTCTGCGACTGGTGCCAGACCCCTCCAGCGATGGCGCCGACGATGCCGAGGCCCAGCACCAGCCACCCCCATGGTAGGCCGGACGTCACAGGGGGCGGGGCCGGGCGGGGCTTGGGCTTGGAGGCGGGGCGGATGGGGGCATCGCGCTTGGGCGCTGTTCCTGCGGGGACGGATGGGGGTGGGGGGGCCGCGGCGCGTTCGGTGCGGGCGGTGTCGGGGGCTCCCATCGTGGAGGCCACCTTGCGGCCTTCGAATGGGCCGGACACGAAGCTGGGTTCTTGCCAGGTGCGCTGTCGGGACCACTCGCGGAGGGTGGGGCCGTCGAGGTCTTTTACGAGGCTGAAGCAGGCTTCTTCCAGCTCTCCGGCGGAGGGGCGCTCTTCGGGGTCGGAGGAGAGCACCCGGGCCAGCAAGGGCTGCAGCGCGGGCCAGAAGCGCACGCCCTCGGGGGGATGGCCGAGGCGTTCGTGGAGGAAGGCGGCGTGGTTGTCGGGGTGGAAGGCGAGGCGGAAGAGGTCGGCGCGCTTCATCCCGCGGTACAGCTGCAGGCCGGTCACGACCTCGTAGAGCACGCAGCCCAGGGCATAGACGTCGTCGGCGGGCTGGGGGAGGTCTTCGGTGAGGCGCTCGGGGGAGAAGTAGCCCACGGTGCCCACCACGATGCCGGTGGTGGTGCGGGCTTCGCGGTCGACCTCGGGGGACCGTGCGATGCCGAAGTCGAGCAGCTTGACGCTGCCGGTGGTGGTGATGCGGATGTTGGCCGGCTTGATGTCGCGGTGGACCAGGCGGGTGGGGGTGTTGGTGCCGGGGGCGGGCATCGTGTACGCGGCGTGGAGGGCGCTGGCGACCTCGCCGAGGACCTCGAGCGCCACACGCACGGGCATCCGGCCGTCTTCGCGCACGATGTGGTCGAGGTCGGCGCCGGGGAGGTACTCGGTCACCAGTGCGATGCGGCCGTCGAGCTCGACGAGGTCGTGCACCTGGACGATGGCGCGGTGGTGCAGTGCGGCGAGCAGGTGGGCTTCGTCGCGCAGGCGCCGGATGGCCGAGTCGACGTCTTTCACGCGGTCGCGGAGAATCTTGACGGCCACGGTGCGCTGGACACCGCCACGGGTGCGCATGTGGGCTTCGTACACCTCGCCGAAGCCGCCTCGCCCCAAGCAACGTCCAAACTCGAAGCGGACCCCTTCTTCCACGGGTGCCTCCTGCGCGGTCGTGGAGGCTACCACCCGCGGGGTCGAGTAGACTGCGCGCGCCGCCCTGGCGCTCACCCGAGGGACCCGATGCGCACCCCATCTCCTGCTTCGTGTTTGGCTGTCTTCCTGCTGTCTGTCGGCGCAACCGCCTGTTCATCGGAGCCCGGCTCGGACAAGGAGCCGTCGACCGACTGCACGTCGGCCACGTGGTACCGCGACGTGGATGGCGATGGCCACGGCGATGCAGACGGTCCGTATGAGGCGTGTGAGGCCCCTGCCGGGCACGTGGCCGAGGCGACCGACTGCGACGACCAGGACCCCACGGTGTTTCCCGGCGCCACCGAGACCTGCAACGGCGTGGACGACGACTGCAACGGCACCATCGACGACGGTGCGGGAACCGCGGACACCACCTTCTACGCCGACACCGACGGCGATGGGTATGGCGACCCCGACGTCTCGGTGCTCGACTGTGTGGTCCCCGAGGGGCATGTGGACAACGACCTGGACTGCAACGACGCCGACCCCACCATCCACCCCGACGGCGAGGATGCCCCGCGGGACGGTGTGGACGGCGACTGTGACGGCGCCGATGCCACCACGCTGTCGGAGCGGGCCCACGTGGGCGACGTCAACCTGCTCACGGAAGCCGACGTCACGGCCTTCTGCGACGACTACGACGGCGTCATCGGTGATCTCCAGCTCGCGGGAGGAGGGCTCCCCGCCACACTGGCCCTCGACTGCCTGCTCGAGGTCACCGGCGACTTCGTGGTGTCTGCCGACGCCACCGAGACGCTCTCCCTGCCCAACCTGTGGTGGGTGGGTGGCGAGCTTCGGGTGGCCGGCAACCCGGCGCTCACCACGCTGGATGTGTCGGGCCTGCGCTTTGTGGATGCCGGACTGGTGCAGCTCGACAACGACAGCCTGGACGCGCCCACGTTTGGCGCCCTCGAAGAGGTGGGCGAGCTGGTGCGGGTGGACGGGGGCGGGTTTCCGGAGCTCACCCGCATCGTGGGCGACCTCTCGCTGGCCTCGGGCATGACCCTGAACGCGCTGGAGACGGTGGGCGGCAGTGTGTCCATTCGGGATGGGTCGCTCACGGAGGTCTCCCTGCCCAGCCTGCAGACGGCGGGGGCGGTGGAGCTGCAGTCGGTGGGGCTCACCACCTTTGTGGCCGATGAGCTCACCACCATCACGTCGCTGTCGGTCGACCTGCCGTCGATGGTCGGCCCGCTGGTGCTCGACAACCTCACGGCGGTCGCCGGCGACCTGGACGTGCTGGCCGGGGCCGCAGATGTCTCCATGACCCGCCTCGTCACGGTGGGGGGCTCGCTCGGTCTAGGCCACAGCGGCGTCTCGGAGCTCGACCTGGCATCCCTCGAGACGGTGGGGGGCTCGGCGCGCCTGGGGGGGGAGGACCTGGACGCGGTCGCTCTGGACGCCCTCCAGCGGGTGGACGGTCCGCTCGACATCACGTGCACCGGGTGTGCGGCGGTCGACCTGGGCCAGCTCACCACGGTGGTGGGCGACCTGTCTCTCGACATGGGCATTCACCTGGAGGCGCTCGACCTGGGCGTGCTGTCCACTGTGGAGGGGGGCTTCTCGCTCACCGAGGCCCACCGCCTGCGCACCCTCGCGCTCCCCGCGCTGGAGGTGGTGCAGGGCGACGCCACGCTGGACGACCTGGAGTACCTGGAGGCCATCGACCTGGGCGCGCTCGCGGACCCGGGCGGCACGGTCTCCATCGTGAACCTGCCAGCACTCAGCACTCTCGACCTCTCGAGCCTGTCGTTGGAGGCCATCCCGGGCCACGTCATCGTCCGGGACAACCCGCTGTTGGAGACCCTCACGCTTGGGTCATTGGGTGCGGCATCGGGTGGGCTCACTGTCGAGAGCACCCCGCTGGTCAGTGAGCTCGACCTCTCGGGCCTCACCTCGGTGGGGCAGCTCACCTTGAGCGGAGACTTCACCACCCTCGACCTGTCGGCGCTCGAGTCGACCACGGGCACCGTTTCGCTGTCTCTCGATGCGTTGGCGAGCCTCGACCTGAGCACGCTGCGGGTGGTGGGCGGCGACTTCGACCTGAGTGGGGAGGTGGGCGCGGTCGACCTCTCCGCCCTGGAGCTGGTGGGGGGCTCGGGTGCACTGCAGCTGCCGTCGGTGACCACGCTGTCGCTGCCGCTGCTGGAGGAGGTGTTCACCGACCTCACCGTAGAGCTCAACGGGGCCACGTCGGCCGACTTCTCGTCGCTTCGGAGCGTGGGTGGCAGCGCGCAGTTCGTGCGCGGCTCCGACCTGGGTGCGCTGAGCCTGCCTGCGCTCGACTCGGTGGGGTCGCTCACCTTCGAGTCGTTGGCGGTGGCGTCGACGGTGTCGGTGGGGTCGTTCACGGGGCCGTCGGTCAACCTCGAGATCATCGACTGTGACGGCATCGCAACCCTCGACGGCTTCGCGGACCTCACCGAGGTGGGTGGGTCGCTCACCATCGATGGCAACGCGCTGCTGGCCGATGTCTCGGGGCTGGCGGGCATCACCAGCATCGGGGTCGACCTGGTCATCCGAGACAACCCCCTGTTGCCCACAGCGGAAGCCGAAGCGCTGGCCGAAGACGACATCGGTGAGGGCAACATCGGTGGTGGGGTCGTGATCACAGGCAATGGTCCTTGACCGCGATGTGACGCATCTGGTGCTAGACTCGGGGCGCCATCCGGAGGTGTTGTGATGTCGACCCGGTCCCTGCTGCTCGTGACCCTTGTGCTTGCGGGGTGTGCCCCGACGCTCGATGACCAGTTCTCGAAGACGGGCGCAGTCGGGGAGGGTGGAGGGGATGCCGACGCGGACGCGGACGCGGATGCCGACACCGACACCGACACCGATGCAGACGCCGACACAGACGCCGACACGGACGCCGACACCGACACCGACCCCACCTTCACGCCGGGCGAGGGGTCTATCGAGATGGTGCAGGGCTGGGACCGCCGGCCGGGCGAGTACTACTGCGAGCTCGAGTGGCACGTGGCCACCACCTATGGCGCGGCCGACTGCGACGGCTGCGACTACGTCATCCACATCGACGGCGAGCTGCAGCCCGGCTCGTATGGCGAGTGGGACTGCGACTACTACGGCGTGAGCGACATGGACCTCGCCATCTTCGAAGACGGCTGGTACTCGCAGGTGTACGCCTACTACTCGGGCTACGGCTACGGGTACTACGAGGACGGCTGGATTCCCATCTGGTATGGCGAGGTCACCGACACCGAGCTGTTCTTCGGCTACGAGGTGTGGGACTACGCCTACGAATACCGGGGCCGGGACTACTACTGGACCAGCGTGTTTGTGGGTGAGATGACCCTACCCGTGGAAGAGTAGGGCCACTCCGGCCATCACAGCTCGGGGGTGCCGAGCTCGGCGTAGGGGTCGATGACCTCGGGCACGCCGTTGTCGAGCCAGCCTTCGAGGAAGACCCGCATCTGGTGCTGGCCTTCGTCGGAGGTGGGGGTCTCGACGTGGTAGGCCGGCCCCACCCGACCGCGGGTGGTGACGCGGTCGAACTGGAAGAGGGCGTGGGTGGCGCCGTCGGCTCCGTTGCCGAGGAGGGGACCGTTGACTTCGTCGAGCAGGGCCACGGGCTCGGCGACGGGTGCCATGTGGGGCAGGCCCATCGCGCGGGCGAGGGCGTAGCCGGAGGTCTTGGGCACCACCTCGTCGTCGAGGCCCACCTGGAGGAGCAGGCTGGGGGCCGGGGCGTCGTCGAAGCGGTCTTTCAGGACGTGGGCGCCCCAGAGGGCGGAGTCGGCGGGGTCGACCACGTGCTGGGCGAGGGGCACCAGGCGGTCGAAGCGTTCCTTGGAGCCCACGAGCGACGAGATGATGTCTTCGAAGTCGGTGAGGGCTTGGGTGTCGGTGACGATGCTCATGAGGCGGCCGCCGCCGACGCTGAACACGGCGCCGTCGATCTCGGGGCTCACGGAGAGCAGCTGCGAGCCCAGGATGGCCCCCAGGCTGATGCCCAGGTAGCCGATGCGGTCGGTGTCGAAGTCGTCGCGGCCGTCGCCGTCGAAGTCGGGCTCGTTCAGGATGAGCTGGAGCAGGCGCAGGCGGTCGAGGTTGGTCTGGTCGAAGTTGCCGCGCAGCAGGTTGGGGTTGATGGACAGAGTGGTGAGGTCGAGGCCGAGAAAGCCGAGTGCTGCGCTGTAGTCGTCGCCGCCACCTTCGGCTGAGGGGTGGTCTCCGTGAGAGACGGCGTCCATGGCCACCACGGCCACACCGGCTTCGCCCATGAGCTTGCCGGCGAGGTAGCCCTCGGACCGACGGCTGCCGAGGCCGTGGCCGTACATGATGACGGGGAAGGGACCGTCGCCGGTGGCGGGCATCCACACGGTGACGGGGATGCGCTCGTGGGAGGGCTCGACGTCGGGGTCGACCAGGCCGTCGGCGTTGCGACGGTCGAGAACGCTGGTGTAGACGTTGCACTCGAGGACCTCGCCCCGGTCGGTGCACCCGAGCATGTTGCCCCACTCCACCTCTTCGGCGGCGGCTTCTTCGGCGATGGCCCGCCACTTCAGGGTTTCGTCGTGGGTGGTGAACACCGACAGCACGGAGATGTCGTCGGGACGGAGCTCCATGGTGTCGAGGGCGGCCCGGTAGCGCTCGGCGGTTTCTTCGGCGTTGGGGTGGTCGGGGAGGGTGTCGCCGTACACGAGGGCTTGGGTGGTGTCGGTGGGCGCGATGCAGCCGCCGTCGTCTGCGGAGGCCGCGGTGGTGATGACGAATGCGTGCTCGTGGCCGAGCTTCAGGGGGCGCAGGGGCCACACCACGGCCGTCACGCCGTCTTCCTGGATGTCGACCTCGAAGGGCACGCGCTCGGGGGTGCTGCCGCCCAGGTCGACCAGCTGCCAGCCGTCGCCGGACACGCTGTCTTCGGCGGTGAGGGGGACGTCTTGAACGGTGCCGCCGTCGAAGCGGACCAGGATGCCACCCACCGTGCCGAAGCCCGACAGGTTGTTCATGGTGAGCACCGCGTTCATGAGCAGGCCGGGCGTGCCGGGGAGCCAGCGGGCGGTGTCTTCGGTGACTTCGAGGCGGCGGCCGGTGGGCGTGGTGGAGTCGGGGACTTCGAGGAGGCCGTCGGGGAAGAGGTCGACGTCTTCGGTGTCGGTGATGTCCCAGCGGTGCGCGGTGGTGCCGGAGCAGAAGACGGGCGGGGCATCTTCTTCAGAAGCTTCGGTGGTTCCGGTGTTCTCGGACTTGTCGGGGCCGGTGGAGCAGGCCACGAGGGCCGTGGTGCTGGCGAGCAGCAGCCAGGAGCGGACGGGGGCGAGGGGCATGCGCGTCTCCGAAACGAATCTCGCGGGGAGCTTGACCCGAATCGACTGGACCCGCACGTGTGGATTGAAGCGTGGTTCAGTGGCCGCCGGACATCATGGCGTCGATCTCGGCGGCCCGTTCCGTGGATGGCAGCGACCAGTCTTCGGTGTAGTCGAAGACGCCGGTGGCGAGCCGAGCGCCGAAGCGGTCGTCGACCAGCTCGAAGTGGTGCATGCCCACGAGCGCGGGATGGCTGACCCCGCAGGCGTGGCTGAGGGCGAGGACCTCCTTGCGGAGGGCGACGAGGTAGTTGGCGAGCCGGGCGGCCTTGAGGGTGGGGTCGAGGCCGCGCATGAGCCACTTGTTCTGGGTGGCGACGCCGGCTGGACAGTGGCCGGTGTGGCAGCGCTGGGCCTGGATGCAGCCGATGGCCATCATGGCTTCGCGGGCGACGGCGACCATGTCGCAGCCGAGGCCGAAGGCGAAGAGGGTCTGTTCGGGGAAGCCCAGGCGGCCGGCTCCCATGAACACCACCTCCTGGTGCAAGCCCACCTGGGCGAAGGCCTTGTAGACGCGTGCGAAGGCAATCTTGAAGGGCAGGGCGACGCGGTCGGAGAAGACGAGGGGGGCGGCGCCGGTGCCGCCTTCGCCGCCGTCGACGAAGATGTAGTCGGGGCCGCGGCCGGTCTCGGCCATGTGATGGGCCAGCTCGTCCCAGAAGACGTCTTCGCCCACGGCGCTCTTGATGCCGACGGGCAGGCCGGTGGCGTCGGCGACCCGCTCCACGAAGTCGACGAGCTCGGGCACGGACGAGAACTCGGGGTGGAAGCTGGGGCTGAGGCAAGCCTGGCCTTCGGGGATGCCGCGGATGGCGGCGATTTCCTTGGTGACCTTGGCGGCGGGCAGCACCCCACCTTTGCCGGGCTTTGCGCCCTGGCTGAGCTTGATCTCGATGGCGCGGACGGCGTAGCGCTGACACTTGCGGGCCAGCTCATCGAAGTCGACGCGACCATCCGGCCTGCGGGCGCCGAAGTAGCCGGTGCCGAGCTGCCAGATGAGCTCGCCGCCTTTGTCGTGGTGGGGGGAGATGCCGCCCTCGCCGGTGTTCTGGAGGGCGCCGGCGATGTTGCAGCCCCGGTTGATGGACTCGACGGCGGGGGCGGACAGCGAGCCGAAGCTCATCGCGGAGACGTTGATGATGGAGCGGGGGCGGAAGGCCTTGGGACGCTTGCGCCATCCTCCAAGAACCTTGGCGCACGGGACCATGTGGAGGGGGTCTTTGACCAGAGCGCCGCCGGTGCCGGCGGTGGCATCGGGGGCGCGCCACGGGAAGGCTGCGTGCTTGATGACGAGGTAGTTCGGGCTGCTCTCGAGGTCGTTGTCGGTGCCGAAGCCGAAGAGGTTGTTCTGTTGCTTGGACGACGCGTAGACCCAGCTGCGTTGGTCGCGGGAGAAGGGCCGCTCTTCATTGTTGTCGGTGACGATGTACTGCCGGAGCTCGGGGCCGATGCTCTCGAGCCAGTAGCGGAAGTGTCCGATGATGGGAAAGTTGCGGAGGATGGCGTGTTTTCGCTGGGTGACGTCCCATGCGGCCATGGTCACGAGCGCGACGACGATCACCAATACAGCCCATCCCATCGTGCCTCCTGCGGTGCTCCCGGACTCCACCGGTGGATTAACGGTGCCTCATCGGTACGCTCGCGCAGAACCTGTGGTCGAGTGGATGGAGGTCGTCGTGCGGCACAAGATGTGGGCCTTGGCGCTGGGACTGGTGGGGTGTGGCAGCAAGTCCAGCGAAGAGGGGGTGTGCCCCGAGGGCATCATCGCGCTGGTGGGGGCGGCGGAGTGGTCCACGCTCGAAGGGGCGATGGGCGCCATCGGACCAGGGGCCGAGGTGGAGGTGGACCTGTGCCCGGGCACGTTCGACTCGAACACCCACGTGGTGGAGCCGGGCGCAGGCTGGGACCGCATCATCATCCGCGGGCACGCCGACGGCACGGTGCTCGACGGCGGGGGCAACGACTCGGTGCTCGACCTCGAAGGCGACGGCATCGTGGAGCTTCACAACCTCACCATCGCCAACGGGTACGCCGACTACGGCGGTGGGGGCTACCGCGGCTTCGGCAACCAGCTGCTCATCCTCGACAATGTACGCTTCGAGGGCAACCAGGCGCCCCAGGCGGGTGGCGCGGTGCGGATGCTGGCGGAAGAAGACGGCAGCGCGTCGATCGAAGATGGCTCGAGCGCGAATGTGGTGTTCGTGGACAACCACGCGGGCGGCAATGGCGGCGCTGTGGCGGTGGAAGGCGAGGGCTTTGCGTCGTTCAGTCCGGGAAGCTGGGTGTTCGAGGGCAACAGCGCGGGCGGAGATGGGGGTGCGGTGTCGGTCGAGAGCGGTGATGTGGTGGGTCTCTTCGGGGACTTTGTGGCCACTGGGAACGCCGCGGGTGGCGACGGGGGGGCGCTCTTTGTGAGCGGGCCGTCGGCGTCGGGGCTGACGCTGGGGCGTGTGGATGCATCGGGGAACCGGGCGGGGGGCTCGGGTGGTGTGGTGCGGCTGGCGAAGAAGGATGCGGGGGACTTCACGCTGCAGAGCGGCGACCTCCAGGGCAATGAGGCGGCGTCGGGCGGGGGGCTGTCTGTTGCGGAGGGGTGGTCGGTGAACGTGGCGAGCACCACCATCACGGGCAACACGCCCGATGACGTGGCGTATGGTTCGGAGGGCTATGTGGGCGCGGACCTGGGGACGGAGTTTTCGTGTCAGAGCGGTGAGGGGTGTTTGGGGGGTGGGTGAGCTCTGGGGCCCCCTCCGCCTGCTTCGCAGGCACCTCCCCCTGAAGGGGGAGGACTCTGGGCTTGGGGCCCCTTTCGCGGGCTTGGCAGGTACCTCGTGAAGGGGTCTCCAACCGGTCAGCCTCGACCGAGTCGTTCGGAGCGTGAGCGTCAGCGAACAAAGCGACGAATCTGGTGCCCACCCATCGATTCGTCGTCCCCCGAGCCCATCGATGCCCAGACCCGACAGCCGGCCCGGGATCAGGCACCAGCCTTCGAACCCTGCGTACCATCGCCCATCGGCACCGGGCCCGCACAGGGGGTCCAGGGGGACGTACGGAGCGAAGCGAGTAGTCCCCCGGCCGGAGGGGCCCGG